>WPCG01043159.1_pt1 | contig 232364 bp, 204 predicted proteins | sample 5403311 | NCBI WGS metagenome assembly WPCG01 (sample SAMN12869467, study PRJNA574797) | sludge metagenome | isolation source: wastewater treatment of Control | place: China:Beijing | collected 2019-05-17
GACGGTAAAAACCGTAGGAACGTACCTTGGGATCACTGGAACAGGACAGGAACAGGGTTTGCCTGCCCAGGTGCCGCAAGGCCTCCACGACCTGACTCAGCAGCAAACGACCCAGGCCATGGCCTTCGTCTTCCGGTAGCAAAGCCAGCACCATGATTTCGCCTGTGCTTCCGTCAGCAAAGCAGTAAGCGGCCATGCGTGTGCCAGCCCAGGCGATCAGGCCAATCAGTTCTCCGCTTTCGACACCTGCCCGCCAACTTGCTTCCGTGATGCCCTGCATGTCACTTACGGTTTTCCGGAGCGTCCCACTGATAGCCAGGCCCTGAGGGCGGGTTCGATCAATGAATTCAATGCCTGTTTGGATGCGCCATCACGTGCCTGGAATGAAATGGCCTGCATTACGCCGTGCAGAAACATTGCCATTTGCTCTGTGTCGGTATCGGGGTCAAGCTCGCCTTCTGCCTGGTCACGTTTGAGCCGGGTGTTGATGAGTTCGCGGGTTTGGCGGCGTGCGTCTAACAGGTGCTGTCTGGCGATAGTATTGTCCGGCAGATCATCGACGGCGCCGAGGACAAGCAGATAGCCACCAGGCCGCCGGGAAAGGGCAACTTCTATACTGCCCTCGAGCATGCCCTGGAGTCCCAGGCGCAAATCCGGTGCGTTTTCCAGGGCCAGCATGGGGGGATTTGCCCACAGTGGTCGACGGCTTCGCAGAATGCGGCGGCTTTCGAGCCGAATGCCGCGTAGAAGCTGGGCGGTGCGATGCCGGCGGCTGCCGTCAGTTCCACCAGTGTGGCAGCCTTCTATGCGCAACTGCGCACCCAGATCAGTTCCGAGCGTTTCGAGCTGAAAGACACCCTGGCGCAGGGGACGCGGGTGCTGGGCATTGGTGAGTTGGCGTCCCGAGTGAAGCGCACAGGAAAACTGATCGAGTCGGAATTCATTTTCGATTTCACGGTCGAGCGTGGCCTCATTACGCGCGTGCGTCTCTTTGAGGATAGCCATGCAGTCGCGCAGGCATGCCGCTGATTCCTGTTGTGTGACGTAGCGCTTGTACGCTGCCGAACGCTGGACGGGCAAAGAAAAAGCCCTTTGCAGTGGCTGCAAAGGGCTTTTCGAATTTGGCTCCCCGACCTGGGCTCGAACCAGGGACCTGCGGATTAACAGTCCGTCGCTCTACCGACTGAGCTATCGGGGAATTGAAGAAAAGGATATTAGCACGACTCTCGTTTTTTTGCCAGGTGTGAGCCGTTTTTTTTGATCCCATCCATCTGATGGTACGCCATTGCTGGCGGGGAGGGCACGGCGTGGTGGGCGATGCCTTGCCCTCCGCTGAATGGTGCCGCGTTTCTCATTGATAGGGGGCAAAGAAAAAGCCCTTTGCAGTGGCTGCAAAGGGCTTTTCGAATTTGGCTCCCCGACCTGGGCTCGAACCAGGGACCTGCGGATTAACAGTCCGTCGCTCTACCGACTGAGCTATCGGGGAATTGAGAAAAAGATAATAGCATGCTTTTTTTATAAAGTGCAAGTCGCGTTCGCCCCAACAGTAGAAAATTCGTGCTGGTGACATAATGGAAGCCCTTTATGCTGCAATGCAGCGAAGCGTGGGCGACTATGTACCAGCTATATATTGCCAACAAAAATTATTCCTCCTGGTCTCTGCGGCCGTGGCTGCTGATGCGCGAGTTGCGCATCCCGTTCGAAGAGCGGCAGGCGCCGTTTTCCGGCGTTCACAGCTATGATGCGTTCCGCGTTTTTTCACCGACGGGGAAGGTGCCCTGCCTGGTGGATGACGATCTGGTTGTTTGGGATTCGATGGGGATTATTGAATTCCTGGCGGAGCGCCATCCGGATGTCTGGCCGCATGGGCTGGAAGCTCGCACCTGGGCCCGCTGCGCTGCTGCCGAGATGCACGCGGAGTTCGTTGCAATGAAGGAAGCCTGCCCGTTCAATTGCGGCATCAAAGTGCGTTTGGGGCAGATGGGCGAAGGCCTGGAGCAGGATCTGGCGCGTATCACAGAGTTGTGGTGCGAGGGCTTGGACCGCTTTGGGGGGCCGTTCCTGGCCGGGCCCCGCTTCGGTGCGGTGGATGCCTGCTATGCACCGCTGGCATTCAGCCTGCAGACTTACGGATTGAGCCTGCGTTCGGCACGGGCGGATGAGTATGCGGCCCGTTTGCGGGCGCTGGCGTCGATGCGGATCTGGTATGTGGAGGCGCTTTCCGAGACCTTGAGGGAGTCCGCCCACGAAGAGCGCGCCCGTCAGGCGGGCGAATGGCTGTCGGATCAGCGTGCCACGCGCAGCTTGCTGGCACCGGGCTGATGTTTGCCGCCGCTTGCCTTGGGGCAGCCCTGCCAACGGCTGATTTGCCAGTCATGCAGGCAGACGTTCTGATTAGTACGCAGCACGCGCATGAATGGCCTGGCGTTTCCGGTTCTCGCTTGAATGAGACACGATTTTTGACGCTTCTTGATTCGGGCTGGGCGAGTGTGGTGGGTTCAAGCGGCTACGATGGGTCTATCGCCGTGCTTTCTGGCGTACTGGATGTGGCCGGCAGGGTTCTGTCTGTCGCATTGTCCTGGCATTCAAGGAGAAATCAGCATGAAAAAATCATTCCGTCTGGCCCTGGGTCTGGCTGCCGCGCTGGCATTCGCATCGGGTGCCGCGCAGGCGCAATTGCTCGATAGCGTGAAGGGCGCCTTGGGTGGTTCTTCGTCCGGCTCCGCGCAAGAGGCGCCGGCGGCGTCTTCCGGTGGCAGCGGGCTGTCCGGGCTGGGCAATCTGGGGTCCGTCGGCAATCTGGCCGGCCTGCTGCAGTTCTGCGTCAAGAATAACTATCTGTCCGGCAATGCCGTCGAAAATGTCCAGGAGAAACTGCTGGGTTCGCTTGGGGGGCAGAAGAAAGCCGAGAGCAATCCGGATTTCCTGAGCGGCCTGCAAGGCAAGGTGCTGGGTAGTGATGGCAGCGTTGATCTTAGCGGTGGCGGTTTCAAGGAAGAGCTGACCCGAAAGGCGTGCGATCAGGTGCTGGAACATGCTGGTTCGCTGATCTGAAACACGTATTCTGGCGTTTTCATGGTGCCAGAATACAGAGTTTCGGTTTCAAGTCTTTGGTGCCGATGGCATAAGGCTTGAAACCGTACGCGAGACACGCGCGCAGCGGGTTATCGCAGGAACAATCCAAGAATCCTGTCTCCCGTGGTAGGCCCCTATGCCGCTTGGGCCGACGCCGCCAAAAGGCAGGTCTTCCTGCGCGTAGTGCGTGAGCGATCCATTGACCGTGACATTGCCAGAGGTCGTGCGCGACAGTACTTTGCGTCGATCGTCGTCGTCATGGCCAAAGTAATAGAGGGCCAGAGGGCGCGGATGTGAATTTGACATAAGCGATTGCCTCATCGAGCGAATGGTAGGTCTTGATTGGCAGGACCGGTCCGAATATCTCTTCCTGCATGATTTTCATGTCATCGGTCACGTTCAGAATGAAGGTCGGTGCTAGCGTGTGTGCGCTGGCTGCTTTCATGACTGCGCGGCCAACTGCCGTGCTGCCGGTAAACACCTGGTGATCGAATGGCAGCGCCGAAAAGGCAGCACCTGTTCGTGCATCGCCTTGTATTACTGCCATTTGCTCTTCCGAAAAAATGTCAGCCAGTAGCCTGGCCAGCGCCACGCGGCGGCGCGTCGGCCACATGGCGGCGCAGGTGCTTGTGTAGATAGTCGATTCCCATGATGAGCGTCATCAACTTCATGATGGCAGTCTCGTATCGAGAGCGATGCCCGAAGTCGCTGCTGATCGCAGTGGTGATCTCGTCCTTGTTGGCCAGGATGGCGCTGCGCAGCTTTGTCAGGTCGGCTCGGCGACGTTCCAGTGATGGGGCATGGTCACGCAGGAAGGCTGTGCGCTGCCGCATGAGGGTACGTTCGAGCTGAAGGGCATCGTCATTTTCATTCATGGCGGATTCCTATGTTGACAGTGACAACATTGTGGGGACTATGCGCTTGGAAGTGACTTGTGTCAACATCGAGTTGTCAGGAGATAGCCATCAAGGAAACCATGTCGAATATTGTCGATCGTCCTTATCACCACGGAGATCTGAAGCGTGCGCTGATTGACACCGCCATGGCGATGTTGCATGAGGACAAAAATTGGCAATTCACCCTGCGTGAGGTGGCGCGTCGAGCGCAAGTCAGTCATGCCGCGCCCTACAAGCATTTTGCGGATAAAGCCGCGTTGCTGAAAGAGGTCTCGCTCATCGGTTTCGATCAGTTGCGGGCGGCCCTGGCTCGTGCGACCGATGCCGGAGAGGCCTCTTTGCGTGCAGCGATTTTCGCGATGGCACAAGGCTATATTTGTTTTGCCACCACTAACCCAGGCCTGTACCGTCTGATGTTCAGTGCGGATGCCGGCTCCGGGACGGAGATTCATTTGAGCGAGCGGGCGCTTTCCACGCTGGGCGTTTTGGTGGATTTACTGGAGCGCGGCCAGGCCGACGGGCAATTGCGTCCAGGCGACGTACGCGCCCAGGTGGCGGCATGCTGGGCGATGGTGCATGGCTTGGCCTTGCTCAGTATGGATGGGCTGCTTTTGCCTGAGAAAGTTGGACCCCATGCGCTGGAAGGTGCGCTGACGGTCCTGTTTGATGGGCTGGGGAATGTCTAGGCCAGTCATGCCTGCAGTGCCCTGGGGCGTGGCAGGCCGCAGGCAGAAGCCGGAGCGTGTTGCGCCGCCGCCGTCCATGCAGGAGCATGCACGGCGGTAGGTGGGTTCAGTGCCAGCGGCGCGCGCGGTAATGATTGGCGAGCATGAGCAGCAGCACGCCGCCTACCAGCGGAAAGACCAGCAGGTTGAGGCTGTCCCATCCGGAGGTGCTGAGCAACTGGCCGGACGAGAACGACGCAATGGCGACCACGCCGAACATAATGAAGTCGTTGGCGGCCTGGACTTTGGCGCGTTCCGCATGGGTATGCGTGGCGGTGATCATGTCGGTGGCGCCGATGAAACTGAAATTCCAGCCTACGCCCAGCAGTACCAGCGCCAGCCAGAAGTGAGACACGCTCATGCCGTTGAGGGCCGTGGCTGCAGAAGCGCCAATCAGGATCAGCCCCAGTGCGGCGATGTTGACGCTGCCGAAGCGCTGTATCAATTTACCTGTGAAGAAGCTGGGGCCAAACATGGCCAGGATATGCCACTGGATGCCCAGCGAAGCATCTTTCAGGGAATGGTCGTGACCGACCATCGCCATGGGCGCGGCCGTCATCAGGAAGCTCATCAGGCCGTAGGAGGCGACACCTGTGGCGATGGCAGTAATGAATGGCAGCGAGCTGGCGATTTCGCGCAGCGGCCTGGCGGCTGGCGCGTCCTCGGTCGGGTGGATTTTGTTTTTTTCCGGGGCCCGCAATATGGCGAGCAGGGGCAGCGCCAACAGGGCCAATACCGATTGGCCGATGAAGCTGGCGGCAAAAGGGGTGTCAGGCCAGATGTCACGGGTCAGGATGACGATCTGCGGGCCGATGATGGCCGCGGCCAGGCCGCCTACCATGATCCATGAAATGGCGCGCGGACGTTGGATGGCATCGAGTCCGTCGGTGGCGGCAAAACGGTAGCTTTGCACGTAGGCGCTATAGAGTCCGGCAATGATGGTGCCCAGGCAGAATAGCGCGAACCAGCCGGACAGAATGGCATAGGCGGCAAGCAGTCCGCTGATGATGCCCATGCAGGCGCCGATGAGGTAGGCATTCCTGCGGCCCAATCGGTGCATCAGGTAGGCGGCGGGCAATGTGCCGAGCGCCAGTCCCGCCTGGAAAGTGCTGACGGGCAGCGTGGCGAGCGCCGGGTTGGCGGAGAGGTTCTGGCCGACTAATCCTCCCAGTGAAATGATGATGGCGGGGCTGGCGGCGCCCAGCGCCTGGGCGCCGGTAAGCACGGCGACATTGCGCTGACGAGTCGGAGAAAGTGTGGCGGGCATGGGAAATGGGATGGGATCAATTTATAAATAAATTATATATTGAAATATATATTGTTATGGGTTTGCTTATGTGCCATCCGATGAAAGATAGCCGATTTGCGTGCGCGGCAGGAAGCCATGGAATACGCGTGGCGTACTGGTTTGGGTGGGAGCGGATGGGGCGCGTGGGAGGCGTTGCCAGGCTAGGTGGCAGCGTTGGGCGGGGCGGTGCTCGCGGCCGGCATGTGGCGGACGTCCGAGCTATGCCTGAAGAGAAAGGCCTGGCATGTGGATGGCAGGCATGCTGCAGCTCAGGGGCAGGCGCCGAGACGCCGCCCTCTGGTGTCCCGCAGCAGAGTTGCTGCGGGCGATGGTGAGTCGCATATCCCGATAGATGTGGGCTGCGATAGTGGGTCTTAAGTGATGGGACTCAGAGGATGCGGGCGGCTTCGTCGAAGGGCAAGCGGGGGCCGCGCGGGAAGCCCGCACCAGGAGCGGCATAGCCGAGGTTGACCAGGAAGTTGCTTTTCCATTTGCCGTCGGGGAAGAATTCGGCGTCCAGCTTGGCTGCATCGAAGCCGCTCATGGCGCCGACCGACAGGCCCAGGGCGCGGGCGGCGATGATCAGATAGGCGCCTTGCAGCGAGCTGTTGCGGAAAGCCGTCGGGTCGAGCAGGCCGGGATTGTTGACGAACAGGCTGCGCGCGTCGTAGCCGGGGAACTGGGTCGGCAGTTGTTCGTGGAACGCGGAGTCCTGGGCGATGATGACGGTGACCGGTGCGGCCAGCGTCTTGTCCAGGTTGCCTGCGGCCAGCGCTGGCGCGAGACGTTGCTTGGCTTCCTGGCTGCGTACGAAGACATAGCGGCCGGGCTGCGCGTTGAACGCGGTGGGGCCCCACTTCAGCAGTTCATAAAGCTGGTGCAGGGTGTCGTCAGTGACGGGCTGGCTGGTGAACTGATGGATGCTGTGCGCATCAGTGAACAATTGCGCGATGGCATCCTGCGGCAGAGGTGTGCTCATGGAGAGTGTGTCCTGTCTCGATCTGTGTGATGAGGAAATGCGTTTTTATTGTATCTGGGCGGTGTGTTTCCGATAGGGTGTTAGCTTATTACCGCAAGGGAAATAGAAACGGTTTTGAAGGCGCCTGCAACAGCTGTTGGGCGTTGGATGAATGGGTTGCACACAGCTTGAGGCATTGCCGTTATAATTCGCCCATAGAAAGCAGGGTTTCTGTATGCGCCGCTTGCCGGTAGCTGCGTCCATCGGACGCCGCCGGCGGTGTATCCATGCATCGTCCTGCTGTTTTCCAGGCGCCGCCCCTGAGCAGTTTCAGCAGGGTTCTTGACGGGTCTGGATTCCGGTAATTGAAAGTAGCAACTACTCCGACATCTGCCTTAACGGCAGAATGGAAGTGGTCTGCACCTGCCGATAGATAAAGTTTTGCGTCCAGGTTTGTGCCGTTCTTCCCCGTCCTGCGGGGAGGTTGCGACGGTACATGCGTTGCCTTACGCATTGGGATTTCATGAACGACGACGAGGCTGTAGTAGTGCTCGAGGCGGCGCTGTTATGCGCAGAGGCGCCTATGTCGCTTGCTGAATTGCGCAAGCTATTCGGTGCGCCATTGGTCGAGAGTGCCCAGGTGCGTGCCTGGCTGGAGCATTTGCAGGTGCGTTGGGAGGGGCGGGGTCTGGTCCTGACGGAGCTGGCTTCGGGTTGGCGCTTCCAGTCCACGCCGGCGATGCAGCCTTTCCTTGAGCGGCTGAACCCCGAGCGTTCGCCCCGGTACTCGCGGGCCGTGATGGAAACCCTGGCCATCATTGCATGGCGCCAGCCAGTCACCCGGGGTGATATTGAAGATATTCGCGGCGTGACGGTGTCGACGCAGATTATCCGGGTGCTGGAAGAACGCGGCTGGATAGAGGTCGTGGGTCATCGTGAGGCGCCGGGGCGGCCAGCACTGCTGGCGACCACGCGGCAGTTTCTGGACGATCTTGGCCTGCGTGCGCTGGACGAATTGCCGGATCTGCGTGCGCTGGATGATGCCGAACTGGCTGCCATAGGGCAAGGTTTGCTGGACGCGGCGCCGGAAGCGGCGGGCAGCGTGGAAATGGCTGAAGCAGGACAGCAGGACGATGTGCCCAGCCAGGCTGTTGGCGCATCGGAAACCGGAGATCCCGGTTTGCCGGCAGGAATCAATTCTGCGCATCAGGCAGAAGCTGATGGCATGAGCCGTGCGCAAGCTGCCGGCCAGTTGCCCCTGCAGCACGAAATGGAAATGCATGAGGCGCCCGAAGCAACGGGCGTCGCCGAAGCGGATGGCGCTGCAACAGCAGCCGATGCCGCCGGGGCTGACAATAAACAAGATAATTGAAATACGGAGTTTGGGTCGATATGGACAATGACTTGCAGCAGGACGGCGTGGTTGCCGAAGCCGGGTCTGGCGATGCGCCCGAAGGCGTGGCGCGTACTCGGGGGCGAAAATTGCGCACGCCGTTCCGCCGTCGCCGCACGGATAAGGGGGCGTCCTCGCAGCCTGGTGAGGGTGCCGAAAGTGCTGAGGGCGGCGTGACTGCAGTTGCTCAGGACGGCACGGCTGCGCCCGCTGCAGAGGGTGGTGCTCCTGCTGCCACGCGCCGCCAGCCTCGGGCCCGCTCGGCGGGCAAGGGTGGGGCAGCCCGCTCGAAGGCGGGGGCTCAGGCGGCGCCGGCGGAAGGCAAGGCAGTGGTTGCCGGCACTGAAAAAGAAGCCCAGGAAGCGCTGGCCTATCTGGAGAGCTCCGCGCAGACGGCTCAACGGCTGGGCAAGTTCATGTCCAGCGATGCCGTGATGCCCAAGCTGCACAAGGTGCTGGCGGATGCGGGCATCGGTTCTCGCCGCGACATGGAAGAGTTGATCGTTGCCGGCCGTGTGTCCGTCAATGGCGAGCCGGCGCACATCGGCCAGCGCGTCAAGCCTGATGACCTGGTGCGTGTGAATGGCAAGCCGATCACGCGCCCCAACGCCAAGAAGCCGCCGCGCGTCATCCTGTATCACAAGCCCGCAGGGGAAATCGTCAGTCATGATGATCCGGCTGGCCGCGCCAATGTGTTCGCGCGCCTGCCCAAAATGAAGGTCGGCAAATGGCTGTCCGTTGGTCGCCTGGACCTGAATACCGAAGGGCTGCTGATTCTGACGACTTCCGGCGATATGGCCAATCGCCTGATGCACCCCCGCTATGGTGCGGAACGTGAATATGCGGTGCGTGTCCTTGGTGATCTGGGCGACGATCAGCGCCAGGCGCTGCTTGATGGGGTTGAGCTCGAGGATGGGCGTGCCGCATTCAACAGCCTTGAATTCATCGGTGGAGAAGGCAGCAATCGCTGGTATCGCGTCACCCTCAACGAGGGCCGTAATCGCGAAGTGCGGCGCATGTTCGAGCAGGCCGGCGTGACCGTCAGCCGGCTGATCCGCACCCGCTTCGGTGATGTCGTGCTCCCGCGCAATCTGAAGCGTGGTCGCTGGGAAGAGCTGGATGCGCAGGTCGTGACGGCCTTGCTGGTCAGTATGGGGCTGCTGCGCGATGAAGAAGGAACGGGCAAGGGGCGGCGCCCCGCCCAGCCTCTGTCGCATGACAGTGCGCTGCCGCCGGGATTCGGCACGATGGAGCGCAATGGCATGAGCGGCGCACGGGTAGGCAAGCGCGGCAAGTTGCAGGGTGGCCGCAAGGATGGCAGCCTGGATCCGTTTACGTCGGGTTTGATGATTTCCGGTGGTTATGCCAATGGGCATCCGCTGGCCGGGCAATCTCAAGGTGCTGGCAAGCCCAAGGGGGGTGCCGGTCGCGTGGCCAAGCCGGGTGGCCGGGCCGGCAAGCCGGCGCAGGGGCAAGGTCAGGGGCGTGGCCCGCGTGCTGCCGCTGAGGGGGATGCCGTGGCGACCCAGTCTCAGCAACCGCGTCGCCGCGCAGGTGCCGGCGGCAAGCCGGCCGCCAAACAGGCAGCCAAGTCGGGGACAGGCGCCGCACCGCGCCAGCAGAAGGCCGCCAAGCCGCAGTCCCAGGGCCGCAAGCCGCAAGGCCGCGCCCGCGACAAGGGTGATGATTGGCAGCCCAAGGGGCCGGCGGCGCACGAGTCGCGCCTGGGCTTCCTGTCCGGCGGCCGCGAAGGGCGCTAAGCATTTCCGCGGCCCGTGGCGGGAGTGCCTGATGATGTTGCAGGCGCCTGCCCATGGCAGGCAGGTGTCTTGCGGCGGGCCGTAGCGTTCATGCTTTCGCGGTGGATGGCATCTTGCTGCTGCAGGCCGCCGGATTCTGTGGTTTTGGTACATCGAACGCCTACTTTAGGCGTTCAGTGGCGATTTCTGCTAAAATCCACTGTTTTCATGGTCTTGTCGGATTTTGTCTGCGCTGCATTGGTTGGCGTGGCAGACGGCAGGCGCCATGCGCAGGAGCAGCGCCGGTCGTCGGCGTGCATCCGGCCTTCAGGCTGGCGCGCCGCTGCCGGCTCCAGGTAATTCCTGGTCGCTCTCAACGGCAATGATGGTGCCTGGCACAGGCGCAACATATGGGCTGGGCGATCACAGCCCATTTTTTTTGAATATGGCAGATTTATACGCATTGACGGAAGCTGCCCTGGCGGGCATGGGTGTCGAATTGGTCGACGTCGAACGTGCCGCCCAGGGGTTGCTGCGAGTAACCATTGACCGCGAAGGCGGTGTGACCCTGGAAGACTGCGAGCAGGTATCCAGGCAGCTTTCGCGCGTTTTCGAGGTCGAGAACATCGACTACCAGCGGCTGGAGGTCAGTTCTCCCGGCGTCGACCGGCCGTTGCGCCGTGAGGCGGATTTCGTCCGTTTTGCGGGCGAGCGGGTCGAAATCAAACTGCGCGAGCCGCTGGAGAACCGCAAGGTGTTTTCTGGCGTGTTGCGAGTGGCCGAAGCCGAGGGCGGCGACGCCGCCGGGTTTGAGCTGGAATTTGAGGCAAAGAAGGGCGAGGTTCAGGTCTTGAAGTTCGTGTTCGACGACGTCGAGCGCGCCAAGCTGGATCCGCTTCTGAATTTCAAGGGCAAAAAGCGATGAGTCGCGAAATTCTTTTGTTGGTCGATGCGCTGGCGCGTGAAAAGAACGTGGCCCGTGAAGTGGTCTTCGAAGCCGTCGAGGGCGCCTTGGCCTCGGCCATGAAGAAACGTTTCAAGGACGACGCGGACATCCGCGTGTCGATTGATCGTACGACGGGCGAGCACGAAGGCTTCCGCCGGTGGCTGGTTGTGCCCGACGAGGCCGGCCTGCAGGCACCGGATCGCGAAGAACTGCTGTCCGACGCGGAAGAGGCCGTGCCTGGCATTCAGGTGGGCGAGTACATCGAAGAGCCGCTCGAGCCGGTCGAGTTCGGCCGCATCGGCGCCCAGGCAGCCAAGCAGGCTATTCTGCAGAAGATCCGCGACGCAGAGCGCGAACAGGTGCTCAATGACTTCCTGGAACGCGGTGAAAGCATCGTGTCCGGCGCGGTCAAGCGTATGGACAAGGGTGATTGCATCATCGACCTGGGCCGTATTGAGGCGCGCCTGCCGCGCTCCGAGATGATCCCCAAGGAAAACCTGCGCATCGGCGACCGTGTGCGTGCCTATGTGAAGACGGTGGATCATGCTGCACGTGGCCAGCAGGTCATTCTGTCGCGCACGTCGCCCGAATTCATCAAGGAACTGTTCGAGAATGAAGTGCCCGAAATCGAACAGGGCCTGCTGGAAATCAAGGCGGCCGCGCGTGACGCCGGCATGCGTGCCAAGATTGCGGTGGTCGCCTATGACAAGCGCATCGACCCCATCGGTACCTGCGTTGGCATGCGCGGTTCGCGCGTGACCGCCGTGCGCAACGAGCTGGGCGGAGAACAGGTCGACATCGTGTTGTGGTCGGAAGATCCGGCGCAGTTCGTCATCGGTGCCCTGGCGCCGGCCAATGTCGAATCCATCGTGGTCGATGAAGACCGCCATGCCATGGATGTCGTGGTGGACGAAGAAAACCTGCCCAAGGCCATCGGCGCCAAGGGCCAGAACGTGCGTCTGGCCTCCGAGCTGACCGGCTGGCAGATCAATATCATGACGCCGCAGGAAAGCCAGGACCGTGCCGAGACCGAACGTGCGGCCTGGCGTGAGATCTTCATGGGCAAGCTGGATGTGGATGAGGAAATCGCCAACATCCTGATCGACGAAGGCTTTACCGGCCTCGAGGAAGTGGCCTATGTGCCCATCCACGAGCTGCTGGAAATTGAGGCCTTCGACGAAGATACCGTCAACGAATTGCGTGCCCGTGCCCGCAATGCGCTGCAAGAAGAAGCCGAGCGCAACGCCAGCCAGGAGCCGGATCTGGCCCTGGACACGCTGGAAGGCGTGACGCCGGAACTGTTGGCAGTTCTGGATGCGCATGGTGTGAAGGACCGCGATGATCTTGCGGAACTGGCGACCGACGAATTGGCCGAACTGGCCGGTATCGACGCCGAGACCGCCAGCGAGCTGATCATGCGCGCCCGGGCCCACTGGTTCAATGATGAGGGCAGCGCGTCTGCTGATTGACGCGTGTCTGCTGTCATGAGCCATAGATAGAATAGAAGTCATCAGGTTGAGAGAGAGCCGAATGTCGAGTAATACCGTCGCCCAGTTCGCTAGTGAGCTGAAAATATCTGCAACTGTGCTGCTTGAGCAGTTCAGGGGAGCAGGTGTTGACCTCAAATCGGTAGACGATGCCGTCACTGATAGCGATAAGGCGAAGCGGTCGGATTGGATGCGCCGCAAGGAAGGTTCTGCGGAGGGGGGGCGGAAAATCACGCTGACCCGTCGGCAGACTTCCGAAATCCGCCAGGCCGATGCCAGCGGACGTTCGCGCACGATTTCCGTGGAAGTCCGCAAGAAGCGGGTTTTCGTGAAGCGCGATACGCTGGATACGTCGGCGGCGCCTGCCGAAGCGGCAGTTGCTCCCACACCGGTAGTCGCGCCAGAATCGGCTGCTCCCGCACCTGTCGTGGCGGCCAAGCCTGACGCTGCTCCGGTCCAGGCCGCACCGGTTGATACGCCGGTGGCTGAGTCCGTGGCTCAACCTGAAGTCCAGACGCCGGCGCAGGCGCCCGAACCCGTTGCGGTGGAAGCCGCACCGGCGGCGCCCGAAGTCGTCAAGCAACCCGAGGTGCTGGCCGAGCCCGCGCCCGTGGTTGAAAGTGCCGCTGCCGAGCCCGCAGCGGTAGTTCCAGAAGAGAAACAGGAACCGGAAGCTCCTTTGAATAAGATTGTTGCGCCGTCCGTCGCGGATCGCGGCGAGACCCAGTCGTCCAGGCAAGATCATGAAGCCGGCCGCGCTGCTGCGCCCCAGGCACGGCAGGAAAACAAGAAACCTGCAGCGGCTGCACAGCCTGCTGCGGGCCGTCCTGCCGCGCCTGCGGCAGGCGCTCCGGCCGGTGCCCGCAAGCCCGCGCTCAGCCCGTTGCGCAATCTGCGCCGTGGCGAGCCGCCTGCTTCCGCACCGCGTGCCGCTGCAACTGAAAACGAAGGTGGCAATTCCGATCGCGAAGCGGCTCGCCGCCGCGCCGAAGCGGAAGCTGCCGCCCTGCGCGAGATGCTGAACCGTCCGCGCAAGGTGTTGCGTGCGCCGGAACCGGAAACGAAGCCGGCGACGACGCTGCACAAGCCTGCTGCTGGCAAGGGCAAGGAAAAGGACAAGGCCGCCAAGGAAGAAACCGGTGGCAAGAAGGTCGTCAAGGCAGCCGAGCTGTCTTCGTCCTGGTCCGATGAAAGCGCCCGCAAGAAGCCGGCCGACAAGGCCGCTCCCGGCGCCCGCGAAGGCTGGCGTGCCGGTGGCAAGGCAGGCAAGGGCGGCAAGGGTGGCAAGGGCGGCCGTCGTGGTCAGGGTGACCGCAATTCGGCGCAGCAGCCCGCTCAGGCAGAATTCATTTCGCGTGAAGTCCACGTGCCGGAAACCATCACTGTGGCCGACCTGGCCCACAAGATGGCCGTGAAGGCAGCCGAGGTCATCAAGCAATTGATGAAGCTGGGCCAGATGGTGACGATCAACCAGGTGCTGGATCAGGAAACCGCGATGATCGTGGTCGAAGAGCTCGGCCACAAGGCAATCGCCGCCAAGCTGGATGATCCGGAAGCCTTCCTGATCGACCAGGAAGCGGAACAATCCGAAGTGATCGAGCTGCCGCGTGCGCCGGTCGTGACCGTCATGGGCCACGTCGACCACGGCAAGACCTCGCTGCTGGATTACATCCGCCGCACCAAGGTTGCCACTGGCGAAGCCGGCGGCATCACCCAGCATATCGGCGCGTACAGCGTGGATACGGAACGTGGCATGGTGACCTTCCTGGACACCCCGGGCCACGAAGCCTTTACCGCAATGCGTGCCCGTGGCGCCAAGGCCACTGACATCGTCATCCTGGTGGTGGCGGCGGACGACGGCGTGATGCCGCAGACCCGCGAAGCCATTCACCACGCCAAGGCGGCGGGCGTGCCCATCGTCGTGGCGATCAACAAGGTCGACAAACCCGAAGCCAACCCCGAGCGCGTCAAGCAGGAGTTGGTGGCAGAGGAAGTCGTGCCGGAAGAATACGGCGGCGATATCCCGTTCGTGCCTGTGTCTGCCAAGACCGGCCAGGGCATCGACGACCTGCTGGAAAACGTGCTGCTGCAGGCAGAAATGCTGGAGCTCAAGGCGCCGGTCGATGCACCGGCCAAGGGCCTGGTCATCGAAGCCCGCCTGGACAAGGGCCGTGGCGCCGTGGCAACCATCCTGGTGCTGAGCGGCACCCTGCATCGTGGTGACGCCGTGTTGGCGGGTGCCAGCTACGGCCGTGTCCGCGCCATGCTCGATGATACGGGCAAGCCGACCAACTCGGCCGGTCCCGCCATCCCGGTGGAAATCCAGGGCCTGACCGAAGTTCCTGCCGCTGGCGATGAACTGATGGTGCTGAACGACGAGCGCAAGGCGCGTGAAATCGCGCTGTTCCGCCAAGGCAAGTTCCGTGACGTCAAACTGGCGCGTCAGCAGGCTGCCAAGCTGGAATCCATGTTCGACAACATGCGCGAAGGCACGCAGACTCTGTCGCTCATCATCAAGACCGACGTGCAGGGTTCGCAGGAAGCACTGGCGCAGTCGCTGCTCAAGCTGGCAACCGACGAGGTCCGAGTGCAGGTGGTCCACGCCGGCGTGGGTGGCATCAGCGAAAGCGACATCAACCTGGCCATCGCCTCCGGCGCCGTCGTCATCGGCTTCAATGTCCGTGCCGACCAGAGCGCCAAGAAGCTGGCCGAAAGCAACGATGTGGACGTGCGCTACTACAACATCATCTACGACGCCGTGGATGAGGTGAAGGCTGCCATGTCCGGCATGCTGGCACCGGAAAAGCGCGAAGAGATCATCGGCCTGGTCGAGATCCGCGAGATCTTCAGTGTGTCGCGAGTGGGCAACATCGCCGGTTGTATGGTGCTGGAAGGCCTGGTGCGCCGCGATTCGCAAGTGCGCCTGTTGCGCCGCAACGTGGTTCAATGGACCGGCCAGCTGGATTCGCTGCGCCGCTTCAAGGACGACGTCAAGGAAGTCAAGTCTGGCTTCGATTGCGGTCTGACGCTGCGTGGTTACAACGATATTGAAGTGGGCGACCAGCTCGAAGTCTTCGAGATCAAGGAAATTGCCCGGACGCTGTAAGAACGAATGAGCCGACATAAAAGCAAGTCCATCCCAGGCCGCAACCTCAGGCTGGCCGAACAGATCCAGAAGGATCTGGCCGGCCTGATCCAGCGCGAGTTCGACGTATCTCGCGTCGGCCTGATCACGCTGTCCGGTGTCGAGCTGACGCCGGACTACGCCCATGCCAAGGTGTATTTCACCGTGCTGGGCGCCGAACCCGACGCCACCCAGGTCCTGCTCAACGAGAAGGCTGGCTGGCTGCACTCGCAGCTGTATCGCATGCTGCACATCCACACCGTGCCGACGCTGCATTTCCTGCATGACGACCAGATCGTCCGCGGCCTGGAAATGTCCCAGCTGATCGACCGTGCCATGCGCTCGGGTCCCGACAGCGGCGTGCCTGACGAGCCTGACGACAAGGCCTGAGCGGCCGTCGTTTGCATTTCCAAACTTTCCGGACAAACAAGATGGCCAGACGACGCGGGCAGATGCTCGATGGAGTGCTGTTGCTGGACAAACCCGTGGGCCTGTCCAGCAACCACGCCTTGCAGCGCGCCAAGCGTGCGCTGGATGCGGCCAAGGCCGGTCATACCGGCACGCTGGATCCCTTTGCCACGGGCTTGTTGATCTGCTGCATGGGCAAGGCGACCAAAATTGCCGGTGCCATGCTGGATGCCGACAAGACCTATGTGGCAACCCTCGCTTTTGGCGAGGAAACCGACAGTGGCGACCTGACTGGCAATATCGTCAGCCAGGCGCCCGAGTCGTTCAGCGGTGTTGAAGCGGCGGCGCTGGACGAAGTGTTGTCACGATTCCGTGGCACATTGCAGCAAATACCGCCTATGTATTCCGCCCTGAAGAAGGACGGCAAGCCGTTGTATGAGTATGCGCGTGCGGGGGTTGAAATTGAACGTCCTCCGCGCACCGTCACGATTCACCGGCTGGAGTTGCTGGAATTCGACGGTCGCAGCGCCGTCATCGAGGTGGCCTGCAGCAAGGGCACCTATATCCGCACACTGGCCCAGGATATCGGCCGGGAGTTGGGCTGCGGCGCTCACCTGACGGCATTGCGCCGGACCCAGGCGGGGCCTTTCACACTGGATCGTGCCGTGGAACTGGAAGCATTGCAGTCCATGGACGATCCCAAGCAGGCCCTGATCGGCCTGGAAGAATTACCCGCGGGCCTATCCCCCGCGTCTCGAACCTAAAGGACTTTCTATGACCCGCGCATTGCGTAATGTTGCCATCATCGCTCACGTCGATCACGGCAAGACCACGCTCGTCGATCAACTGTTGCGCCAATCGGGCACGTTCCGTGAGAACCAGCACCTCGATGAGCGTGTGATGGACTCCGGCGATATCGAAAAAGAACGTGGCATCACGATTCTGGCCAAGAACTGTGCGGTGGAGTACGAAGGGACGCATATCAACATCGTCGACACCCCGGGGCACGCGGACTTCGGTGGCGAAGTCGAACGCGTGCTGTCCATGGTCGATGGCGTGCTGCTGCTGGTGGACGCGGTCGAAGGCCCCATGCCGCAAACCCGTTTCGTGACGCGCAAGGCGCTGGAACTGGGCCTGAAGCCCATCGTGGTGGTCAACAAGATCGACCGTCCGGGCGCGCGTCCGGATTTCGCCATCAACGCAACGTTCGACCTGTTCGACAAGCTGGGCGCGACCGAAGAGCAGCTGGACTTCCCGGTGATCTACGCATCGGGCCTGTCGGGCTATGCCGGCCTGACCGAAGACGTGCGCGACGGCGACATGCGTCCGCTGTACGACGCCATCCTAAAGTACGTGCCGCAACGTAACGATGACCCCAACGGCCCGCTGCAACTGCAGATCGTGTCGCTGGACTACAGCAGCTACGTCGGCAAGATCGGCGTGGGCCGCATCAATCGCGGCCGCGTGCGTCCCGGGATGGATGTGGTTTATCGTTTCGGCCCCGACGGCGAAACGGGCAAGGGCCGTATCAACCAGGTGCTGAAGTTCCGTGGTCTGGACCGCGTGCTGGTGGATGAGGCCGAAGCTGGCGACATCGTACTGATCAACGGTATCGAAGAGCTGGGTATCGGCTGCACGGTCGTGGACCCGCTGAACCAGGAACCGCTGCCGCTGCTGCGCATCGACGAGCCGACGCTGGTCATGAACTTCATGGTCAATACCTCGCCGCTGGCAGGTCGCGAAGGCAAGTTCGTCACCAGCCGCCAGATCCGCGAGCGCCTGGACCGCGAACTGAAGTCCAACGTCGCGCTGCGCGTGCGTGATACCGACGACGATACCGTGTTCGAAGTGGCGGGCCGGGGCGAATTGCACCTGACCATTCTGCTGGAAAACATGCGCCGCGAAGGTTATGAGCTGGCGGTTTCGCGCCCGCGTGTGGTGTTCAAGGAAATCGACGGCGTGCGTCACGAGCCGTTCGAAATGCTGACGGTGGACCTGGAAGACGGCCATCAGGGCAGCGTCATGGAAGAGCTGGGCCGCCGCAAGGGTGACCTGCAGAACATGGTGCCGGACGGCCGTGGCCGTACGCGCCTGGAATACCGTATTCCGGCCCGTGGCCTGATCGGCTTCCAGAGCGAGTTTCTGACCCTGACCCGCGGCACCGGCCTGATGAGCCACATTTTCGACAGCTATGACGTCGTGCGCGAAGGTAGCGTGGGTGAGCGTCGCAATGGCGTGCTGATCAGCCAGGACGATGGCGAGGCCGTGGCCTACGCCCTCTGGAAGTTGCAGGATCGCGGTCGTATGTTCGTGAACCCGGGCGATCCCCTGTATGAAGGCATGATCATCGGTATCCATAGCCGCGAGAATGACCTGGTGGTCAACCCCGTGCGCGAAAAGAAGCTCACCAACGTGCGTGCTTCCGGTAAGGACGAACACATCGACCTGGTGCCGACGATCAAGCTGACGCTGGAATATGCAGTCGAGTTCATCGACGACGACGAGCTGGTGGAAGTGACGCCGAAGTCGATCCGTCTGCGCAAGCGTTACCTGCAAGAGCATGAGCGTCGCCGCATGGCGCGCGAAGGCGCGAATTAAGCGGCCGCGAGTTAAGCTGTCGTTACGCGCGCAGTCGCGCTGAACTCATGCCAGGACAGTCCCGTCAGGGACGTCCGGCAGTCGTATCCGAAACCGGGCGCCCGTACAGGCGCCCGGTTTCGTTTTCTTCGCCAGTCCCTGCGGCTGGCGTGGTTTTTCCTGTCGCCGGGCACTATCCTGGGGCAAGCTGTCGGCACGGCCGGACAGCCGGTTCCAACAGGGCGCGGTCTTTTTTAGCGGGGTTACATGTTTCGATGGTTCGAGAAGAAGCTGCCGCCTTTCAGTGCGGCGGAATCCGCTGCGGCGCAGGCCAGTGGCCGGCCCTTGCCAACCGGCGTGATGTCGTTCATATGGGCTTGCACGGCAGGTGCGCGGGGCTGGCTGTTGTTGATGGTGCTGTTCACGGCGCTTTGCGGCGCCTTCGAAGCTGCACTGTATGCAATGCTCGGCAATCTGGTGGACTGGATCGCCAAGGTCCAGCCCGACCGGCTCTGGCCTGACGAGGGCGGGACACTGCTGTTGCTGGGGGCGGTGATCCTCGGCAGCATTGTGCTGATCGCCTTGCAGACGGTCATCAAGCATCAGGTGTTGGCCGGCAATTTCCCCATGATGCTGCGCTGGCGCTTCCATCGCTGGCTGCTGGACCAGAGCCTGGCATTCTTCCAGGACGAATTCGCCGGACGAGTGTCGGCCAAGGTCATGCAAACGGCGCTGGCCGTGCGGGATATCTGCATCATCATCGGCGACGTGCTGGTGTTCATGTTGATCACCGCCACGACCATGGCCTATGTGATCGGCGGCTTCGATGCGATATTGCTGTTGCCCTTCGGGCTATGGGCGCTGCTGTATCTCAGTTGCATCGTGTGGTTCGTGCCGCGGCTGGCGCGCACGGCGTCGGCGCAGGCCAGCGCCCGTTCGCTGATGACGGGCCGGATTACCGATGCCTATACCAATATTGCGACGGTCAAGCTGTTTTCCCACGCCGGTCGCGAGGCGGGATATGCGCGTTCGGCAATGACGGAGTTCCTGTCTACGGTGTACCGGCAGATGCGCCTGGTCAGCGGTTTCGAGATCGTCAATCACTCGCTAATGGTGCTGCTGATCCTGTCTACCGCCGGCATGGCGTTGTGGCTGTGGGTGCAGGGTCAGGTCGGCCCGGGGGCAGTGGCGGCGGCCACGGCGATGGCCTTGCGCCTGATCGGCCTGTCGCACTGGATTCTGTGGGAAGTGGCGGCCTTGTTCGAACACCTGGGAACGGTGCAGGATGGTCTGAATACCATTGCCAGGGAGCAAAGCATCCGCGATGCCAAAGACGCCCAGCCACTGCGCATCGCACGCGGGCACGTGCAGATCGAGTCCGTGTCCTTCGCCTATGATGCCCGGCATGATCACGAGTCTGGCAAGAAGCAGGGCGGTGAGCCCTATTCGGGCCGCCTGGTGCTGGACGATCTCAGCCTGGATATCCGGCCCGGTGAAAAAATCGGCCTGGTCGGCCGTTCCGGGGCAGGCAAGTCGACGCTGGTGAATCTGTTGCTGCGCTTTCACGATGTCAGCGCGGGCCGCATTCTGATCGACGGCCAGGATATTGCGTCCGTTACCCAGGAAAGCCTGCGGGCGCAGATCGGTATGGTGACGCAGGATACGTCCTTGCTGCATCGCAGTATCCGCGAAAACATCCTGTATGGCCGTCCGCATGCCAGCGACGAGGAAATGATGGCTGCGGCGCGCCAGGCCGAGGCCCATGATTTCATCATGACGCTGCGCGATGCGCAGGGCCGCACCGGCTACGATGTGCAAGTGGGGGAACGCGGCGTGAAGCTGTCCGGTGGGCAGCGCCAGCGTATTGCCATTGCGCGTGTCATGCTGAAGAACGCGCCGATTCTCCTGCTGGACGAAGCCACCAGCGCGCTGGATTCTGAGGTGGAGCAGGCGATCCAGTCCAGCCTGGATACCCTGATGGAAGGCAAGACGGTGATTGCAATTGCCCACCGCCTGTCGACCATCGCTGCCATGGACCGGCTGATCGTGCTGGAGCGTGGCAGGATCGTGGAAATGGGATCACATGCTGAATTGCTGGTCCAGGGCGGCATCTATGCCCGGCTGTGGAAGCACCAGAGCGGCGGCTTCCTGACCGAGGAACAGGCCGAGGTGTAATGAGGGCAGCAGGCGCCGCCACGGCAGCGGACTGCTGCCGTGGCGGCGGCAGGGCCTCTCAGGTGGGCATGGTCGGGGCGTAGTCGACGCTGGAAGGCAGGCAGTTGCAGCATTCGGTGATGTGCTTGACTACCTGTTCCGGGTCGTCGGCCAAGAACAGCAGATCGGCTTCTTCCTGGCGGATGGTGCCGGTTTCCACCATCTTGGTGCGGACCCATTCGATCATGCCGGCCCAGTATTCGCTGCCCATCAGCACGATCGGGCCCTTGGGGATCTTGTTGGTCTGGATCAGCGTCAGGGCCTCGAACAATTCGTCAAGCGTGCCAAAGCCGCCGGGCAGCGTGATATATGCGGCGCTATGCATGAAAAACGTGGCCTTGCGCGAGTTGAAATACTCGAAGGTCAGCGCGATGGTCTGGTAGCCGTTGTGATGCTGCTCATGCGGCAGCACGATGTTCAGGCCGATACTGGTGCCATTGGCTTCGATGGCGCCTTTGTTTGCGGCTTCCATGATGCCGGGGCCGCCACCGGCGATAATGGCGAAACCCGCCTTGGCCAGCCGCTGGCTGATATCTTCGGCCATGGCATAGTAGGGGGAGTCCCGGTGAATGCGGGCACTGCCAAAAATGCTGACAGCCGGCCCTACGTGGGCCAGGGCTTCAGCTGCTGTTTCTATCTCTGACATAATGCCGGGTGTTTGCCGGCCGACCGGTGTAGCCGTCTGTTTTTTTTGAGTGGTCATGAATAAAACCTTGTTGCTGGTCGATGGATCGAGCTATCTCTACCGCGCCTATCACGCCATGCCGGATCTGCGCAACGCCCAGGGCGAGCCCACAGGGGCATTGTATGGGGTGATCAATATGCTGCGGCGGTTGACTCAGGATTATCAGGCGGATTATGCGGCTTGTATATTCGATGCGAAAGGAAAAACCTTCCGCGACGACCTTTATCCCGAGTACAAGGCGCAGCGTCCTTCCATGCCGGAGGACCTCGCCGCCCAGATCGAGGCGATTCACGAAACCGTGCGGGCGCTGGGCTGGCCGGTGCTCAGCATAGGGGGCGTCGAAGCCGATGACGTGATCGGCACGCTGGCCTTGCAGGGTGAGCAGGCCGGCATGGATGTGGTGGTTTCAACTGGTGACAAAGACCTGGCGCAGTTGGTGACGCCCAAGGTCACGCTGGTCAACACCATGAGCGGCGAAGTGCTGGACCCGGAAGGCGTGAAGCAGAAGTTCGGCGTCGATCCAGACCACATCGTCGATTACCTGATGCTGATCGGCGATACCGTCGACAACGTGCCGGGCGTGACCAAGGTCGGGCCCAAGACGGCCGTGAAGTGGCTGGACGCGCATGGCGACATCGCCGGGCTGGTTGCAGCGGCGGCCACGATCAAAGGCGTGGCCGGCGAGAACCTGCGGCAGGCCATCGACCAGTTCGGCATGACCCGAGAACTGCTGACGGTGAAAACGGATTGTGCGCTGGACCCGGCCATCGCCAGCCTGGACGCGCTGAAAATGCGTGCGCCGGATACCGACAAGCTGATCTCCCTGTATGACCGCTACGGGTTCCGTACCTGGCTGCGCGACCTCAGCGGCGACCAGGCACGCATTCCGGAGGGTGATAGCCGCATTGCCGTTGAATCGGTGGCCCCGTCCGCCGTGCAGGCCGAGTACGAAACCGTGACGACGCCCGAGCAGTTGCAGGCCTGGGTGGACCGCATCAACCAGGCGGAACTGGTGGCCCTGGACACGGAAACCACCTCGCTGGATGCGATGCAGGCCCGGCTGGTTGGTCTTTCGCTGGCGGTGCGGCCGGGCCAGGCTTGCTACATTCCGGTGGCGCACCGAGGCCCTGACCAACCTGAACAATTGCCGTTGGCACAGGTGCTCGGTGCTCTGCGTCCCTGGCTGGAAGACCCGTCCAAGGCCAAGCTGCTGCACCATGCCAAGTACGATACCCATGTGCTGGCCAATGAAGGCGTCCGCTTGCTGGGCGTCAGGCACGACACCATGCTGCAGGCCTATGCGCTGGAATCACATCGCAGCGTCGGCATGAACGAGCTGGCGCAGCGTTGGCTGGGACGTTCGGGCGTGGCCTACGAAGACCTGTGCGGCAAAGGTGCCAAGCAGATCGGTTTCGACGAGGTGCCGCTGGAACAGGCCGCGCACTATGCCAGCGAAGATGCGGATTTCACTTACGCCCTGCATGAAGCGCTGTATCCGAAGGTGTGCGAGCAGAAGGGCCTGTTGGCCATCTACGAACTGGAAATGCTGGTGTTCCACGTGTTGTGGCAGGTGGAGCGCAACGGTGTGCTGATAGACGCCGCCGAACTGGGGCGCCAGAGCCACGAAATCGGCCAGCAACTGGTGACGCTCGAGCAGCGGGCCTATGAAATTGCCGGCCAGCCGTTCAACCTCAACTCACCCAAGCAACTGGGGGAAATCCTGTTTGGCCGCATGCAACTGCCCGTGGTGCGCAAGACGGCAGGCGGCGCCCCGTCGACGGACGAAGAAGTGCTGACCAAGCTGGCGCAGGACTATCCGCTGCCGCAAGTGCTGCTGGAATACCGTGGCCTGGCCAAGCTGAAATCCACCTACACCGACAAGTTGCCGCGCATGATCAACCCGGCCACCGGGCGTGTGCATACCAACTATGCCCAGGCTGCCGTCATCACAGGCAGGTTGGCCTCGTCCGACCCCAACCTGCAGAATATTCCCGTGCGTACCGAAGCCGGACGGCGGGTGCGGCGGGCGTTCATCGCGCCGGCCGGGCGCGTCATTCTGTCGGCTGACTATTCACAGATCGAATTGCGCGTCATGGCGCATATTTCTGGCGACAAGAACCTGCAGCAGGCGTTTGCCGACGGCAAGGACATTCACCGTGCCACGGCCTCGGAAGTGTTCGGGGTGCCGCTCGAAGCGGTGTCGGCCGAGCAGCGGCGCGCCGCCAAGGCGATCAATTTTGGCCTGATCTATGGCATGAGCGCCTTCGGGCTGGCGGGCAACCTGGGTATTACCCGCGACGCCGCGCAATCGTATATCGACCGCTATTTCCATCGCTATCCCGGTGTCGCCCGCTACATGGACGAAATCCGCCAGCAGGCGCGTGAACAGGGTTATGTGGAAACAGTGTTCGGCCGCCGTCTTTGGCTGCCGGAAATTCGTGGCGGCTCTGGTCCACGTCGTCAGGCTGCCGAACGGGCGGCCATCAATGCGCCCATGCAAGGCACTGCGGCAGACCTGATCAAGAAGGCGATGGTTGCGGTACAGGATTGGCTGGTTCAGGAAAAGCTCGACAGCCTGCTGATCATGCAGGTGCATGACGAACTGGTGCTGGAAGTGCCTGAGGCCGAACTGGAGCGGGTGCGCCAGCAATTGCCGGGCCTGATGTGCGATGTGGCGACGCTGGCCGTGCCGCTGGTGGCCGAAGTGGGCGCCGGGCAGGATTGGGAACACGCGCACTGAGTCTTCGTGCCTGGGGCCAGGCGTGTGTCTGGCCTTGTCGTGCCTGCTCATCGCCTGGCCGCTGCATATGAAAAAGCCGGGTCCCCAAAAAAGCGGGGAACCGGCTTTTTTGCAAGTTCTGGCGCCAGGACAGTTGCGTCAGGGTTGGTTGTTTTGTTGCAGGGCCTCGATCCGCTCGGGGATGGGCGGGTGGGTGGCGAACAGGGCAGCGATGCCCTTGCCGCCAGTGATACCCGAAGCTTCGAAGTTCTTGGGCAATTCACCAGCCTCGACGCCGCCCAGGCGGCGCAGCGCACGAATCATGGGTTCGCGTCCGCCCAGCAGGCGGGCGGAACCAGCGTCGGCACGGAATTCGCGTTGGCGCGAGAACCAGGCCACGATGATAGAGGCCAGGATGCCGAACAGGATCTCACAGACGATGGTGGTGGCGAAATAACCGATGCCCCCACCCTCTCGGTCATTCTTCAGCAACACGCGGTCCACGAAATAGGCCACGATGCGGGCGAAGAAAACCACGAAAGTATTGACCACGCCCTGAATCAGGGTCAGCGTCACCATGTCGCCATTGGCAATATGCGCGACTTCATGGGCCAGCACGGCCGCGACTTCTTCTTCCGTCATGCTTTGCAGCAGGCCGGTGGATACGGCGACCAGGGAGTCGTTGCGGAATGCGCCAGTGGCGAAGGCATTCGGTGCGCCCTCGTAGATGGCGACCTCGGGGCGGCCGATGCCGGCTCGGTCAGCCAGTTGGTGCACGGTTTCGACCAGCCATGCCTCGCGGCCGTTGGCAGGGGCCATCGGGTCGATGACGCGCGCGCCAGTGCTGAATTTGGCCATGGGCTTGCTGATCAGCAGCGAAATGATGGCGCCGGTGAAGCCGACAACCAGCGAAAAGACCAGCAGCGCGCCGAAATCCAGGCCTTGCTGAGTCATGTAGCGGTCTACGCCCAGCAAGCGCAAGGTGATGCTGAGCACGACGATGACCGCCAGGTTGGTCAGGAGGAATAGAGCGATTCGTTTCATGGCATGTTTTCTGTTTTGCTTGAGTCGGACAGGTTCCCGCGTTGGACCTGTTACGGCTGGAGGTGTTCCGTGGCGTGGCGGTAGGGCATCTGTGGCGCGATGGCAGCCATGCGCCGTTTCCTGGATCGGAGTGCTTCACGCTCGACACGGAGCAAGAGTATAGTAGGGTCGTTATGCCATTTTGCAATGGTCATATGTCGCATTTTTAGGGCCGCTGCCCCTCATTTTTCTGGATTACGCCGCAATATGCAGGCCTTGTGGATGCTGCTGGCCTCGGCCATGTTTGCCCTGATGGGGGCGTTCGTCAAACTGTCCTCGGAACATGGCGCATCACTGGCACAGGTTGTGCTGCTGCGTGGGCTGCCCTCGGTGGTCTTTCTGTTGATCTGGGCCAACATCAATCACTACAGCATTGCTCCCAAGCGCTGGAAGCCGCATATCCTGCGCAATCTCGCCGGGGTGACCTCCATGTGGTTGGGGTTCTATGCGCTGTCGCAATTGCCATTGGCCACGGCGACCAGCCTCAGCTACACCGCACCGCTGTTCATTGCCGTATTCCTGATGGTATCGGATGGCAAGAGCCGCGACTGGATGCGGATAGTGGCAGTGCTGCTGGGCTTCGTGGGCGTCTTGGCGGTGTTGCGCCCCAGCATCGGGCCACAACAGTTGGTGGCCGCTGGCGCCGGCATGGCCTCTGGTGCACTGGCGGCCATCGCCATGTTGCAGATCCGCCAGTTGGGCCGGGAAGGGGAGGCTGAATGGCGTACTGTGCTGTTTTTTTCCTGTGCGGTGTGCCTGAGCAGCGCAGTCGGGTTCTGGATCACCGGCTGGGGTGAAACCGACTGGAAGGGCTGGTTGATGCTGCTGGGGGTCGGCAGCAGCGGACTGGTCGGGCAATTGGCCATGACGCGCGCCTTCGGCGCGGGCGCTGCATTGCTGACGGCAGCTCTGCAATACACCACGATCATTTTTTCCGCCTTGACTGGCATGGCGCTTTGGCATGACGTTCCGGATGCCATGGCCTGGGCCGGTATGCTGGGCATCATTGCCGCCGGCTTGCTGTCGGCTTGGCGCACCATGGTGGAAAGCAAGCGGGCCCTGGCCCGGGCCGATGCCGAAGCCGAGGCCTCCGCTGCCGCAGCGCTGGCGGCGGAGGTCGTGGAAACGTCCACGGTGTCGATTGCCGAGGCAGAGCCGGGCGCACCGGCGGCGCGAGTGTCCGCGCCTTAAACTGGCTGGCTTGCTGGCTGGGTGCTGGCTTGGGCCGCTGCGCCGGGCAACAGGCAGACGGATCGCCGGCCTTGCCTGGCGTCCGTCCTGTCACCGCCTGCTGTTATTCCCCGGCATGGCCCATGGCGGGATCGCTGATGGCATCCTTGCCCGTTTCCACCCGGCCGGCAAAACGTCGCGTCCAGCCTTCCAGGCCTTCCACGGTGACGCTGAAGTCATACCAGTGGCCACAGCCTGACAAGTCCCAGTGCAGTTGCGCGGGTGTGTCCCCGGCGGGAACGTCGATTTCCCGCGTGGCTTCGTCTCCGAGATAGGCATTGGCGCGCACGGTTGCGCGATACGGTTCACTGCTCCGGTTGAGCAATTCCAGGTAGACATCGCCGCTGGCGATGTCGTAGCAGACACGAATCTCCGGCGCCGCCACGTCGGGCAGCATCTGCTGGTTGGTATTGCCCTGGAAATGGCGGTGGAAGCCGTTGGGGCCCAGTACCCAGAGGTCGTAGCGGCCGTTGTCCTGGTCCACGGTATTCCAGAAACCGTTGAGCTGCCGGTTTGCGCCCACGGTATAGCGGCGCGGCACGCGATCCAGGTGCAGCTTGTCATAAACGTGGAAGACGCCGGCCTGGGTACCGGTATTGGAGAACAGCAGCCAGATGCCGCCGGCGGCAGGTTCCGTCCTGGCGCTGGTATGCATTTCATAGGGCAGCGCGCGCGATGGCCGGATGGCCAGCGCTTGCACCGGTGTCGACTGCGCGCTGACCGATGGCACGGGAACCGGCAGTTTCAGCGCCTGCGACAGGCGAATGCGGTCGGCTGCTTCTTTTTCCAGTTTCACCAGTTCCGGCAGGGGGCCGGTATTGGGGCTGCTGAAATCAAAGCAGCTGCTCAGGTCGCCCATGACGGCACGGCGCCACGGGCTGATGTTGCTTTCGGCAACGCCGAAGCGTGCTTCCAGGAAGCGCAGCACGGAAGTGTGGTCGAAGGCCTGGGAGTTTACCCAGCCACCACGGCTCCAGGGCGATACGACATACATGGGTACGCGCGGGCCCGGGCCGTAGACCTTGCCATCGGCCTTGTCGTGCGCGGAGTCGACGCGGTGGTATTCGGCGGAGGTATCTTCAGTCGAGTCGCCGGCCACGCTGCCATCCGGGTTCAATGAGGGCGCGGCGGGGGAAGGCACGTGGTCGAAGAAACCGTCGTTCTCGTCGAAGTTGATGATCAGGACGGTCTTGCTCCATACCTCAGGGTTGGCGGTCAGGGCATCCAGGACTTCAGAGATGTACCAGGCGCCCTGGATCGGGCTGGAAGGCAAGGGGTGTTCGGAATAGAACGCGGGGGCGACGATCCACGATACCTGGGGCAGCATGCCGCTGGCGATATCCTCACGCAGGGATTGCAGGAATCCGCCGTCGGGCATGGTGTTGGCCACGCCCTTGTAGAGCGGATTGCCGGCGTCGAAGGCAGGCTGCCAGGCGGGGTAGGGAAGGCCGCCGTTCAGGTTGCCATGGTCCTTGTTGGCCTGGCGGTACTGCTGGAATCCAGCCAGCGGGTTGTCGGTGAAGTTGTCCGGCAGGTTCTGGTAGAGCTTCCAGCTGACACCGGCTTCCTGCAGCCGTTCGGGATAGGTTTTCCAGGTCCAGCCGCTGCGCGGGGAGTCCAGCGAATCGAAACGGTTGCGGGTGGATGGGCCATTGCCCTGGCCGTAGGGGTCGTTGGTGCCGCTCCAGTGAAACAGGCGGTTGGTGTTGGTGCCGCCGTGGAAGGCGCAATGGTAGGCGTCGCAAATTGTGAAGGCGTCGGCCAGGGCAGCCTGGAATTCGACTTCCTGCTCCTGGTAATAGCCCATGGAACGGTCGGTTTTCTCGGCTGGCCATTGCGTCATGCGTCCGCCGTCCCAGGCCTTTTGGGCATCCGGGTAATCGTGCGGTGTGCCCAGTACGCGCTGGGCATTGCCTTTCTCGCTGTCCAGGTGATAGGGCATGACGATGCGCTTGCCGTTGGACTGTTCCCAGACGCTGCGGCCTTCGGGCAGCGGAATGGTGATGCGGTCGGCAAAGCCGCGCACGCCGGGAAGCGTGCCGAAGTAGTGGTCGAAGGAGCGGTTTTCCTGCATCAGGATGACCACGTGCTCGACGTCGCGGATGGTGCCGGTGCGGTTGTTGGCCGGAATGGCCAGCGCCTTGCGGATGGCGGGGGGAAAGGCGGCCAGGGCGGCGCTGCCGCCCGCACCATACAGCGTGTTGCGCAGGAAGCTGCGCTTGTGGCGGGAGAATGCCTGGGATGCTTCGTGTTTCATCGTTTCGTCGCAAAGGTCTGGAGTCAGGGCATATGGTCGGCGTCACGGGTGAAGCAGGCATGACGGCGAGGGCAAAAATCCTGATCGTCTAATCAAGTATTTTTCAATGTGCCAGAATAAAAAAAGCAGGCAGCCAGCCCGGCCTGAGGGGACGGGAGGCTGCCTGCAAAGCCGCCGCCGCCAGTTTGGCGGGTGCCTTTCGGGCGACGGCGGAAGGGGACGAATAAACTTTGAAGGGATGGGCTGGCGGATCAGGCGTGGCCCATGGCCGGGTCGCTGATGGCGTCGCGGCCGGTTTCGACACGGCCGGCGTAGCGGCGGCTCCAGCCGGCGGCGCCATCCACGGTGACCGTGAAGTCATACCAGTGGCCGCAGTCCGACAGGTCCCAATGCTGCTCTGCCAGGCTCAGCGCAGCGACGTCCAGCTCCCACGACGCATCGGCGAAATAGGCATTGGCCTGGATGCGTGCGCGGAAATCGGTGTTGCCGCGGTTGAGGACTTGCAGATAGACATTACCGTTGGCGATGTCGTAGCACACACGGACTTCCGGGTTGACGGCCTCAGGCAGCGCCAGTTCGTTCACATTGCCCTGGAAGTGGCGATGGAAGCCGTTGGGGCCCAGCACCCAGAGGTCGTAGGCGCCACTGTCCTGTTCCACCGTATTCCAGAAGCCGTTGAGCTGTTTGCCCGGTTCCACGGTGTAGCGACGCGGCACGCGATCCAGGTGCAGCTTGTCATAAACGTGGAAGACGCCGGCCTGGGTGCCTGTGTTGGAGAACATCAGCCAGATGCCGCCAGCCGAGACATCGGCGCGGGCGCTGGTGTGCATTTCATAGGGCAGCGCGCGCGACGGGCGGATGGCCAGCGGTTGTACCGGTAGCGATTGGTTGTTGACGCTGGGCACGGGCACCTGGGACAGACTGCCCTGGGCGGCGCGAATTTGATCGACTGCCTGCTTTTCCAGCTTGACCAGTTCCGGTAGCGGGCCGTTGTTGGGAGTGGAGAAATCAAAGCAGCTGCTCAAGTCACCCAGCACGGCGCGACGCCACGGGCTGATATTGGTTTCCGGCACACCGAAGCGTGCTTCCAGGAAGCGCAGCACGGAAGTGTGGTCGAATGCCTGGGAGTTGACCCAGCCGCCGCGGCTCCAGGGCGACACGACATACATGGGCACGCGCGGGCCGGGGCCGTAGACCTTGCCGTCCGGGCCATCCTGGCGCGACGCGACCAGGTGGTGGTCCAGCGTGGAATCCACGGTGGTATCGCCGATCAGGTTGCCGTCGGCATCCATGGAAGGCGCCGCAGGCGGCGGCACGTGGTCGAAGAAGCCATCGTTCTCGTCGAAGTTGATGAGCAGGACGGTCTTGCTCCATACCTCGGGGTTGGCGGTCAGCGCATCCAGGACTTCGGAGATATACCACGCGCCCTGGATCGGGCTGGAAGGCCCGGGGTGTTCGGAATACGTGGCCGGCGCGACGATCCAGGATACCTGCGGCAGCGTGCCGTTGGCGACGTCGTCGCGCAGGGATTGCAGGAAGCCGCCATCGGGCATGGTGTTGGCCACACCCTTGTAGAGCGGGTTGGCCGCGTCGAAGGCGGGTTCCCAGGCGGGGTAGGGGCTGCCGTTGCTCTGGTTGCCGTGCTGCTCATTGGCACGGCGGTACTGGCGGAAACCGGCCAGCGAGTTGTCGGTGAAGTTGTCCGGCAGGTTCTGGTAGAGCTTCCAGCTGACGCCCGCTTCCTGCAGGCGCTCGGGGTAGGTGGTCCAGGTCCAGCCGCTGCTGGATGAACCCAGCGAGTCGTCCTGGTTCTGGGTCGAGGGGCCGCCGTGCGTGCCTTGCGGATCGTTGGTGCCGGTCCACAGGAACAGGCGGTTGGTGTTGGTGCCGCCGTGGGTGGAACAGTGATAGGCATCACAGATCGTGAAGGCATCGGCCAGGGCAACCTGGAACGCAACTTCCTGTTCCTTGAAGTAACCCATGGAGGTGTTGGTCTTGTGACGTGGCCATTGTTCCATGCGGCCGCTGTCCCAGGCCTTCTGGGCATCCGGGTAGTTGTGCGGCGTGCCGCTGACGCGCTGGGCGTTGCCTTGCTCGCTATTCAGGTGATAAGGCAGGACGATGCGGCTGCCATTGGACTGCTCCCAGACGCTGCGGCCTTCGGGCAGCGGAATGGTGATGCGGTCGGCAAAGCCGCGCACGCCGGGAAGCGTGCCGAAGTAGTTGTCGAAAGACCGGTTTTCCTGCATCAGGATGACGACGTATTCGACGTCATTGATGGTGCCGGTGCGGTTGTTGGCCGGAATGGCCAGCGCCTTGCGGATCGCGGGCGGGAAGGCGGCCAGGGCCGCGCTGCCGCCTGCGCCGTACAGGGCGCTGCGCAGGAAGTGCCGCTTGGGAGCGGAAGTGGGGGCGTTGTTCTTTGCCATGGTCATCGTATTCAGCTGTGGCCGCTCGCTCAGGGGGCGCAACGCAGTTCGGGGCGCGGCGTTTCCGGATCGGTGGGGTTGGTGGGCGTTTCGGGGTCGCCGCCGTTGCCATTGCCATTGCCGTTATCGTCGTCGCTGCCGCCACCGCCGCAGGCGGCCAGCAGGGTGATCAGTGCCGCGGAAGCCAGTGCCATGGGAACCCGGCGCAGCCAGGCAGGAGTGTGGGTAGAGAGGGTCATGATCTTTGCTCGCTTTATTGCAGGAGTTCGCGCACGGATTTGCCGGACAGGGCCAGGGAACGGATTTCTTCCTCGCTCAGGGCGCGGCCCCAGAACGTCAGGTCGGAGAAGTCCATGGTGTAGGCGCCTTTTTCATAGCTGCCCAGCACGTTGTAGGTACCCTTGCCGTCTTCGTTCAGGCCGAAGTGGGCGCCCAGGACACCCGCCAGCTTGCTCAGGTCGACCGCGCCGGTGGACGTCGAGCGCACGCTCAGGCCGTTGGTCGGGTCAAAGACCGCTGCCGTCATTTTCTTGCTGGTCTTGTCGATGCTGAACAGCAGGTAGGCCCATTCGTTGGGCGTGAAATAGAAGCCGTTCAGGTCGGCGCGGCCGCTGCCGCCGATGTTGAAGCGGACTTCATTGCCGTTCCACTGGGCGATGGTGATACCGGCGTTGCCGCCACTGTTGTAGTCCTTGTTCGCGACGATGGGCTTGTCGTTGGCATCGCCCTTGGAGCGGTACCACAGGCCGATGGTGACGGCATCCAGCGAGTCCAGGCTGCCGGCCGGGTATTCGAGCTTGTAGCCGCCCAGATTGATGTTCTCGCTGCGGCGGTCCTTGCGCTCGGCACGGAAAGCCTTGCCGAAGGGGCCGTCATCCAGGAACACCGGTTGCTGTGAACCATCGAACGGCACGATCTGGGTCTGGCCGCCGATGTCGTTGATGTTCTGGTCGAACGAGTAATGCATCAGCACGCCTACCTTCAGGCTGGGCATGAGCAGCACGGGCTTGGTGTACGGAATCTGCGTGCTGATGGACAGCGAGCTGTCGTCGGCGCGGATTTCGTAGTTCAAGGTATGCAGGCCATCTTCCTCGAAGGCGAAGCTGTCGTCGGTGTACTCGCTGGTGCCGGACTCGAGCGTGGCCAGCACTTCGCCGTCGCGCAGGAGGGTGACATTGCCGGCGGGCTGGCCTACGGTCGTCCAGGAGATGGTGACGCTCTTGTAGTCTTCCGCCGGCGTGGCGCCGGGGGCGGCGCAGCGCACCCGGCGCGGCAAGGTTGCTGCCCGACAGGGCAGGCATGCCGCTGGCGGCATCGAGGTGGGCCAGGACGGTAGGCGCGAGGTCGGCTGCCGACGGCAGAGTTTCCCAGGCGTTGTCCCAGGCGGCATTGAGGTCCACGGCCTGCTGGTCAGCACCCAGGATGGTGGGCAGGCTGGTGGCGTAGAAGGTGGTCTTGCTGCTGGTGCGCGGCAGGCCATCGTAATTACCGCCATCACCCAGGCCGGCAGCCGAGGTCACGATGACTTGCCAGTCTTCGCCGCTGTGCTGGCGCTGGCGTTCGCGCACGGCGTCCAGCAAGCTGCCCAGCGCCTTGTCTGTCTGCTCGACAGTGGCCTTGTAGGTGGCGCTGCTGGCCGGGCCGCGCAGATTGGCCAGCGGTGCGGCGAACTGGGCCAGCACGACATCGTAGCCGGAGGAAATCATCTGGCCGGCGGCATCGGTAACACAGGCGTCGATCTGGGCGCAGTCCGTGAGTGTATCCAGGTAGCCCGCGCTGCGCTCGGCGCTCAGCAGGCTGGCCAGGCTGGCGCTGTGCACGGCGCTGCCGGTCTTGCTGCCGGGCAGGGTGTTCTTGACCTGTTCGAACAGGGTGGTGGCGCGGCTTTGCTGGTTCAGGGCGTCGGATCGCACCTCATGCACGGTGGCCCAGGAGCCCGTCAGCAGCGTGGCCCAACCCGGGGTGAGCAGCGTGGGTTGTTGCGTGCCGGTTTCCAGGGTGCCACCGGTCCAGGCGCGGCTCAGCGTCAGCGACGCCAGATTGGGCAGGCGATTCTGCTCGATCCCGGCCAGCAAGGCGTCGTAGCGTACGCCGTCCATGCCGATGACCAGGGTCTTGGGCTGGCGCGGCTCTTGCGGCGTTTCCGGGTCGGTAGGCTGGGCGGGGTCCGAATCGTTGCTGGAACCGCAACCCGCCAGCGCGAACGCGGCGACCAGGCAGTAAACCAGCTTCTTCATGTGTGCGAGGGGCATTTCGTCATCTCCAATCACAGACCCGAGAAAGGCCTGTACGGGGAGCAATGCTCGCCCCTGGGGATGAAGCCCCCATGACGGGACAAACAAAAATCCCGATCATCTGATCGGGATTTTGTGGCTATGGCCTCCTGGTGCAGGCCAGGCAGAGGGGAGAGGGCGCTTGCCAGGGCATTGCCGGGCAACTGGCCGTATCATATGACTGTCGTGAAAATGCAACATTTTCAACTGCCTGAACCGGCAGCGCCGCAGCCTGAGCGCCACGACTGGCGGTAGCTGGCCAGTCAGGCTCAGTGATCGGGCAGCGGCGTGACCAGTTCCAGGAAGCGCGCGATGCTCTGCACTTGCATGCGTTCCTTGAGACAGTACAGGTATTCCTCGGTCTGGATATCGGCATCGGCGATATCCAGACAGACCAGATCCGGATGGGGCGGCGCTTCGTGCGCCGGGATCAGGCAGCAGCCCAGGCCGTGCACGACTGCCTGGATGATGGCTTCGCGATTGGCAATTTCCAGGATCTCCGCCGGCTGCACGCCAGCGCGTTCCAGCAGGCGCTCGGATACCTTGCGTGTCATGGAGCCCGGTTCGCGCTGCAGCAGCGTTTCCGGCGCGATATCGGCCAGATGTACGTTGCCGCGCCGCGCCAGGCGGTGGTCGCGCCGCACGGCCAGGCGCAGGTCGTCGCGCGCCAGGGTGACGCGATGCAGCTCCGGGCCTTCGGCGCGCACGGAGGAACTGGCCAGTTCCAACTGGTAGTCGCGCAGCGCCTGCAGCACCGATTGCGAGTTGGCGACGCTCAGGCTGAGCGAGATGCCGGGAAACTGGGAGCGGTAGCGCGCAATGACGGGCATCAGGTAGTAGGGGCCGGTCAGTCCGAGCCGCAGAGAACCGTGGCTGAGCGCACTGGCGTCACGCAGGTGGAAGGCGATTTCCAGTTCCTTTTGCACCAGTTGCTCGGCCATGGGCAGCAGCCGCCTGCCGTCTTCGCTGAGTTGCAGCGCCCGGCCGCGGCGGTGGAACAATTCCAGTCCGTAGCGTGCTTCCAGCGACTTCAACTGGCCGGTGACCGTCGGCTGGCTGACGCCAAGCTGTTGCGCGGCGCGCGTGACATTGCCGGCGCGGGCGACGGCATAAAAAGACTTGAGTTCCGTAATGAGCATGTCTACAGGCCCTAAGGCGGTGCCAGGGCTGCGGAAATGCAGCCAGTTTGGCCGACAGTGTAGCGCTGGCGCCGCTGATTCCGGCCCGGCTAGCGCCATCGGGCCAGTCCGGCAAGAAAAAATGCGATGGGCTTATCAGCGTATTTCTATTTGGTGTCACATTCTTTACACCTGGGCTGCCCATACTGCACCCTCATGAATACGCCGAAACATTCCCAGAACGAACCGCCGCCGAGCTTTCTTTCGCTGCGGGACATCAGTCTGTCCTATGGACCCACGCGGGTGCTCAACGATGTGTCCCTGGATGTCACGGCAGGTGAAATGCTTTGCCTGCTGGGACCATCCGGTTGCGGCAAAACGACGTTGCTGCGGGTGATCGCCGGTCTGGCGCGCCAGGACCAGGGCAGTCTCAAGCTGGCAGGTAGGGATATTTCCCGCGCCGCGCCCCAGGAACGCAACTACGGCATTGTGTTCCAGTCCTATGCGCTGTTCCCCAACCTGACCGTGGCCGCCAACGTGGCCTATGGGCTCAGCTCGCGCCATGGCGATCGGGATGCCGTGGCGCGCCGTGTCGAGGAAATGCTGGATCTGGTCGGTCTGCCCGGTTCGGGCCGCAAGTATCCCGGCCAGTTGTCCGGCGGCCAGCAACAGCGCGTTGCCCTGGCGCGCGCCCTGGCACCGGCGCCCATGCTGCTGTTGCTCGACGAGCCTATGTCTGCGCTGGATGCCAAGGTGCGCGAACACCTGCGCAGCGAACTGCGCAGCCTGCAGCGCCGCCTGTCGGTGACGACCATCATGGTGACGCACGACCAGGAAGAAGCGATGTCCATGGCCGACCGCATTGCCGTCATGAACCGGGGGAACCTGGAACAGGTCGGCACGCCGCGTGAACTGTACCGGCACCCGGCCTCCAGCTTTATTGCGGGCTTCATTGGCGAAGCCAACTGGTTGCCGTACGAACGGCTGACCGACGGGCGCGTGTCCATCGGCCGTTGGACCGCGCAAACCGCGAATGATCTGGAATTGCCGCGCGGGCGCCTGTTCGCGCGTCCCGAAGCGGTCCGCATCCTGCCGGGCGGCACGCTGCCGTCCGGCGACAACGTGTTCGCCGCCGAGATCCAGGACGGCATTTTCCTGGGGCGCCAGTACCGCTTGAGGCTGGCGCTGGAAGGCGTGCCTGGTGTCGATCTGCATGCCTTCGTCAATGCCGAGCAGGGCGATGCGTTGCTGGCCCGCACGGCGGCGCGCCGTTGCTGGCTGAGCATTGCTCCTTCCGCCTTGCGCGCCTACGAGTCATAGGACATGAGCGTGGGATCTTCCATCATTCAAGCCGGTCCGCAACAGGACGTGGCGCAGCGCCCGGATGCCGCCCCTGCTGCGGCGCCTTCCCCCATTCCATTTGCCCGCCGGCCTTCGTCGCCACGCCTGGAAATGCTGGGCCTGAGCAGCCTGCAACTGGCCTTGCTGGCCTTCATGCTGATTGCGCTCGTGCTGCCGGTCGGTGCTGTGCTGCTGCGAGCCGTGCAGGATACCAACGGCCAGTGGGCCGGCCTGGCGCCGCTGCAACAGGCGCTCGATATTCCCGGCTTTGGCTCGATGCTCTGGCGCAGCATGGCCGTGGCGCTGACCACGACCCTGCTGGCGGTGCCGGCTGCCTATGCCTTTGCCTATGGCCTGGCGCAGACGCGCATGCCGGCCAAGCGCCTGTGGCGTTCGCTCGCTCTCATTCCCTTGCTGGCGCCGTCGCTGCTGCCCGGTATTGCACTGATCTACCTGGCTGGCAATCAGGGTCTGCTGCGTGACTGGCTGGGCGCAGGAACGGTCTATGGCTTCTGGGGCATCGTCATTGGCGAGGCCTTCTATATCTTTCCCCACCTCCTGATGGTGCTGACCAGCAGCCTGGCGCTGTCGGATGGCCGTTTGCATGACGCCGCGCGTGCCATGGGGGCGGGGCCGTGGCGCACGTTCATGACCGTGACTCTGCCCGGAACGCGCCATGCCATCTTCGCTGCCTGCTGCCTGTCCTTCACGCTGGTCATCACTGATTTCGGCGTGCCCAAGGTCGTCGGCGGCGATTACAACGTGCTGGCCGTGGAGGTCTACAAGGCGGTGGTCGGGCAGCAGAATTTTCCGCGCGGCGCGGCATTCGCCATGCTGCTGCTGATTCCCGCCATCCTGACGTTCACGGTGGATACCTGGTTGCGCCGGCGCCAGCATTCCTTCCTGGATGGCCGCATCCAGCCCTACCAGCCGCAGCCGTCCCGGGTGCGCGACAACGCATTCCTGATGCTGGCCGTCGTGATCTGCCTGGGCCTGCTGCTGATTGCCGGTACGGCGGTCTGGGCTTCCTTCATCCGCATGTGGCCATACAACCTGTCGCTGTCGCTGCGTTCCTATGACTTTGCGAATATGGACGGCGGCGGCTGGCTGGCTTGGCGCAACAGCGTGCAACTGGGCTTCTGGACGGCGCTGGCGGGAACCATCACGGTATTCCTGGGCGCATGGCTGACAGAGCGCCTGGCGCCCCTGGGCCGGCTGGCGCGCTCCGGCGTGGCGCTGTTGCATGCAGCGGCGCTGATCCCGATGGCGGTGCCCGGCCTGGTGCTGGGTTTGGGATACATCTTCTTCTTCAACCATCCGGGCAATCCGCTCAATGGCTGGTACGGCACGATGGGCCTGCTGGTGCTGTGCACCGTGGCGCACTTCTATACCAGCGCCCACCTGGCTGCGACTTCCGCGCTGGGGCAGTTGGACCGCGAGTTCGAGTCGGTGTCTGCCTCGCTGGGCGTAGCCCGGCTGCGTACCGGGCTCAAGGTCGTGTTCCCGATGAGCCTGCCGACCGCGCTGGACGTGGCCCGCTATCTGTTTGTTTCTGCGATGACGACGGTATCTGCCGTGGTGTTCCTCTATCGCCCCGATACCGTGCTGGCATCCGTGGCCGTTCTCAACATGGATGACGCCGGTTTCCCTGGCGCTGCGGCCGCCATGTGCACCCTGATCATGATTACCTGCGCCGTCGTATCGCTGCTGCTGTACGGCGCCAGCCGCGCCGTGATGGCCCGCACCCAGGCCTGGCGCCGTCCAGCTGGCGATTGATGGCCATGTTTTACCCGTCTTCCTTTTTCCAGCCGCTGCCGGCATCAGGCCGCCACGGCACAACTGCAAGCAAGTCGTATCCGGAGATCCTCATGTCCAAGTTCCGCATTTCCGCCGCGCTGGCGCTGGCCGCTGCCGCTTTCGGTGCCCAGGCCGCACCCGTGACCCTGACGGTCTACACGGCGCTGGAGGCTGACCAATTGCGTGCCTACCAGGCCGCGTTCGAAGAGGCCAACCCCGACATCCGCATCCAGTGGGTGCGTGATTCCACCGGCATCATCACGGCAAAGCTGCTGGCCGAGAAGGATCGTCCCCAGGCCGATGCCATCTGGGGCCTGGCAGGTTCCTCGCTGGGCGTCCTGGCCGGGCAGGGCATGCTGGAACCGTATGCTCCCCAGGGCCTGGAGCAGATTGCTCCCAAGATGCGCGACGGCGCCAACCCGCCCGCCTGGGTCGGCATGGACGGCTTTGCCGCCGCACTGTGTTTCAACACGGTCGAGGCCGCCAAACACAACCTGCCGGTTCCCAAGACCTGGAAGGATTTGACCAAGCCGGTCTATGAAGGCAAGGTCGTGATGCCCAACCCGAATTCCTCGGGCACCGGCTACCTGGATGTCAGCGCCTGGCTGCAGATCTTCGGTGAGAAGGAAGGTTGGGAGTTCATGGACGCCCTGCACAAGAATATCGGCACCTACACTCACTCGGGTTCCAAGCCCTGCAACCTGGCGGCTGCCGGCGAATACCCGATCGGCGTGTCCTTTGAATACCGCGCTCTCAAGCTGAAGGATGACGGCGCACCGGTTGAAGTCGTGCTGCCGGAAGAAGGCCTGGGCTGGGAAATCGAAGCCATGGCCATCGTCAAGGGCACGAAGAACCTGGACGCCGCCAAGAAGCTGGCCGACTTCTCGGCCTCGCGCGAAGCCAACGAGCTTTACAAGAAGGGCTTTGCTGTGCTGGCTATCCCTGATGTCAAGGCAGAACTGCCGGGCCTGCCCGCTGACTTCCAGGAGCGCCTGATCGACAACGACTTCACCTGGGCCGCTGAAAACCGCGAGCGCATCCTGGCCGAATGGGCCCGCCGCTACGACGGCAAGTCGGAAGCCAAGAAGTAAGCACCGTATCCTGTTGCCAGCCTGGCTTGGCAAGCGGGCGGTAGCATGAATGAAAACGCGCAGCCAGCCAGCTGCGCGTTTTTCTTTGGCGGTATGCGCGTATGGGGCAGTAGGGGATGCGGGGCCGGAACCGGGACAACCTGCGGATCTCGCCATGCAGGTATGGCAAACAAGCCATCGCCCATGCCGGACGGTGTGAATCCGGCATAGCAGAGTTGCCTGAACGCCATGTCCAGCCTTACATACGCCCGGATAGATGGCGCCGAAGGAATGGCCCTGTGACTGATTCCGGTGCGTTCATCATGGCAGAGGGCGGGCCTGCGAAAATAATTCTTCCGCCTCGTTTTCCTGCGCCAGGCCCCATCTCGATCAGCCAGTCGGCATGGGCCATGACATCCAGGTTGTGCTCGACCACGATGACGGTCGCGCCTCGCTGTGTGAGGCTATCGAAAATGGCAAGCAGCCGGTCGACATCGGACATATGCAAGCCAGATGTCGGTTCATCGAAAACATACAACTGGCCTTCCTCGGCCAATCTGGATGCCAATTTCAAGCGCTGGCGCTCGCCGCCGGACAATGTGCTCAAGCGCTGTCCTAGCGATAGATAGCCCAATCCCACCTTGGCGAGCCTATCCAATGGCCTGGCGATGGCCGGGCAGGGCAGGAAGTGGCGCTGCGCTTGTTCCACCGAGAGGGCCAGCGCCTGGGCAATATTGCAGCCCATCCAGGTGATCCCTCGCGCCGTCTTGTTGAATCCCGTGGCGCCGCAGGCATCGCAGGGCGTCTCCACGCTGTCCATGAAGGCCAGATCGGTTTGGATGGCTCCCAGTCCCTTGCAGGCTGGGCAAGCCCCCTGGGCGTTGCTGCTGAACAGACTGGCCGGCTCGTTGCTGGCCTTTGCAAAGCCCGCGCGAATCTCGTCCAGTACGCCGATATAGCTTGCGACGGACGAACGCCGTGTTCCTCCCAGACCTTTCTGGTCGATCAGGATGGCGTGCGGGCAGTGGCGGGGCAGCAGGCGGTTGACCAGTGTGCTTTTACCGGAACCGGCGACGCCCGTCACGACGGTCAGTACGCCTGTCGGTATGCTGACGCTGATATTGTGCAGGTTGTGCAGCGAAAGGCCTTGCAAGGTGATCTGCCCTATCGCGGGGCGTGGCTCGCGCCGTATGGGCACTGCTCGCCGCAGGCAGCGTCCCGTCAAACTGTCGGCCTGCTGCAGGCCGGCCACATCGCCCTGGTACACCACATGACCGCCGTCCGTCCCGGCGCCCGGCCCCATGTCCACGACATGATCGGCAATGCCTATGACGTCCGGGTCGTGCTCCACCACCAGCACGGTGTTGCCCTTGTCGCGCAGTTCACGCAGCAAGGTGTTGAGCTGGTGGACGTCGCGCGGATGCAGCCCCACGCTGGGCTCGTCGAAGATATAGGCAATGTCGGCCAGGCTGCTGCCCAGATGGCGGACCATCTTCACGCGCTGGGATTCGCCGCCCGACAGGCTGGCGGTCTCGCGGCCCAGGCTAAGGTAATCCAAGCCGATGGCACGCATCTGCTCCAGCCTTTCGATGATGGCGGCCAGCACTGTTGCGACGGGTTCGGCGCGGATTGCCCAAATAAATTCCAGGAGCTCGGAAATCTCCAGGCTGGCAGAATCGGCGATGGAGAGCCCGTTGATCTTGCAGGACAGGATGCCTGGGTTGAGGCGTGCGCCGCCACAATCCGGGCACCGCTGGCGCGTGATGACGCGGGCGAGCCCGTCGCGTTCGGCCTGGGTCAGGCGACTGGGTTCATGATCCAGATAGGCGCGCCGAAAGCGCGGCACGACACCTTGAAATCGCGCCGATGCCGGCCATCCGGGCAGGGGGTTGGTCACGGTCAGATCGTCTGCATATAACAAGGTCTGCCATTCGTCCGGGCTGTAGTCGGCCAAGGGCTTGTCGCAATCGAACAGGCCGGAGCAGGCGTAGCGCTTCCAGCGGAACGTGTCGCGAGCAAATGTGGGGAACAGGATCGCTCCTTGGTTCAGGGATTTGCTGCGGTCAAACAGGAGATCAAGGTCCAGCTCGTCCACCACGCCCAGCCCTTGGCATTTGGGGCACATGCCTTGCGGGTGATTGAAGGAGAACACATTGGAATAACCTACGAATGGCGCGCCGATACGGGAGAACAGCAATCGCAGCAAAGGCTGGATGTCGGTCGCCGTTCCAACCGTTGAACGGACATTGCCGCCCAGGGGCTTTTGATCGACAACGATGGATGCTGGCAGATTGCGCAAGGCGTCGGCCTGCGGCTGGCCGTAATGCGGCAGCCGGTGCCGGACAAAGGCACTGTGGCTTTCATTGAGCTGGCGCTGGGATTCGGCGGCGATCGTGTCGAATACCAATGAGGACTTGCCTGAACCCGACACGCCGGTGAACACCGTGATGCAATGCTTGGGAATCCTCAAGGTGACGTTGCGCAGATTGTTGTTACGCGCCCCGATGATCTCCATGTCGCGGTACGGGGAATGTGAGGGGGGCATGAGCATCTCTCTTATTCGGCGTCATGCGCGCCCAATGCCGCGCTGACCTTCTCGCAGAGTTCGGTGAACATGGCCTGTTCGCCGGGCGTCAGCGTGGCCATGACGCACTGTGCCGCATCACGCCTGCCTGTGGCCGCGCGCACAAGGAAATCCCGCCCTTGGCGCGTCAGCGTGGTGACCTGTGCGCGGCGATCGCCATCGCCCTGTATCTGCTCCACCAGGTTGAGGTCCTTGAGCACGCGCAGCGACTTGGAGATGCCCGTGCGCGCTGCACCCAGTCTTTCACCCAGCAGGGACGGCGTCATGGGGCCTTGCAAGCGCAGGAGTTCAAGAATGTCGTACTGGGCCCAGCTCACCGCCTCCGGGGTATAGCGGGTGCGCCGCGCGACAAGGATGCATTGGAGGTGTGAGAGCGCATTCTCCAATGCTCCGGGTTCTTCGGTGGATTGAGTTAGGGTGGGCATGGCGCTTATAGATTTCTTGAAGGAAATCTTATTCGGTTAAATATGCCTTTATTCTACATATTTAATTTCTTTTGGGAAATCAATTTTGGCTCGGAGGCAAAGCGGGATTTCTGGCGGACAGGCGCCTCGACCTTCCACCTTAGTCCAGCAACTGCGCCTGTCAGCGAGGCTGCCGTCGTTGCCGCGATGCATACGGCCTAGCCATTGGAAAGCGCGGCAGCGACCGCGGGCAAGGCAACGCATCTGCATGGCGCGGTTGCACAGGGCCGGCGCGCACGATGCCAGCGGAGTGGTTTGTTCCTCTGCGCTCAGGGCGTTAACACGGATATAATCAGAAGCTGAGGACGACCTCGGCCTGCGGGCTTCCCTGCCGTCCGGGACGACCCGGCTCTTTTGATACAGGAGAGCCATATGGCTTGGATTTATCTGGTCGTCGCGGGTCTGCTCGAGGTCATCTGGGCCTATACGATGAAGCTGTCGGACGGCTTCACCCGCCTCAATTACTCATTCATCACCCTTGTTGCCATGATTGCCAGCTTCGGTCTGCTGGCGGTGGCGATGAAATCCCTTCCCCTGGGCACGGCCTATACCATCTGGACAGGCATCGGCGCTGTCGGCGCCTTTGTCGTCGGCATTCTCATGCTGGGCGAAGTGGCCAGCCCGATGCGCATTCTGGCGGCAGGGCTGATCGTGGGCGGCCTGGTGCTGATGAAACTGTCCTCGTAAACACATGCCAGCGGCGTGCCAGCCTTTATCGGAGACGACGCATAGGGGCGGCGTCGCCGTGTGCGGCATGGCGTTGCCCACGCGTGCGGGGGGCGGTCCGATCCCGGCGCACCTTGGCGCAGGACGGATGCTTGCAGCGCTGGCGTCATTGCGAAAAAAGCCCCGCCAGGCTGAGCCGGCGGGGCTGTTGGGCTTGCAAGCCGTGCGCCGTTTATTCGGGCGCCGGTTCGCCCATGATGCGGCGATACCATTCGTGGAAGTGTTTCATGCCATCTTCCATCGGTGACTGATAGGGGCCCGCCTCGCTGACACCGCGTTCCATCAGGGCGCGGCGACCGGCATCCATACGTTCGGCGATTTCATCGTCCTCAATGGCGGTTTCCATGTAGGCGGCCTGCTGGGCTTCGACAAATTCGCGTTCGAACGCTGCGATTTCTTCCGGGTAGTAGAACTCGACGATGTTGACCGTGCGCTGCGGTGAAACCGGGTAGAGCGTGGACAGCACCAGCACGTGCGGGTAGATCTCGATCATGTGGGTCGGGAAGTAAGTGACCCAGATGGCGCCGAAATCCGGGGCCTGGCCCTCGCGGAACTGCATCAGGTTGTCATGCCACTGGCGGTACACATCGGAACCGGGCTGCGCCAGCGCCTGGTGTACGCCGACGCGCTGAAGGCTGAACCAGTCGGAGAATTCCCAGTTCAGGTCGTCGCAGGTGACGAAGTGTCCCAGGCCCGGGTGGAAGGGGCCAACGTGGTAATCCTCCAGATAGACCTCGATGAAGGTCTTCCAGTTGTAGTTGCACTCATGGACTTCCACGTGATCCAGGACATAATCCGAGAAATCGAATTCAGGGCGCTGGAACAGGGCGCCGAGATCGTCCGCCGGATTGCGCGGCCCTTCGAACAGCAGGCCGTTGCATGGCTTCAGCGGAAAGCGCTGCAGATTCATACAGGGTGTGGTTTCGAACTGCGGCGCGCCGATGAGCGTGCCCTGGTCGTCGTAGGTCCAGCGGTGCAGCGGGCATACCAGATTGCCGCCGGTCTGCTTGAGATTGCCCTCGCGTGGTTCTCCGGTGGTGACGTTGCCCGCCGAGCCGCCCAGGATGAGGGCCTGGCGGTGGCGGCAGACGTTCGACAGCAATGACACGGCACCGCCCCGGTCGCGCAGCAGGATGCGGCCACCGCGTTCCTGCGCCAGTGCGCGCCAGTCGCCGGGTTCGGGGACGAGCTTTTCGTGGCCCACGTAGATGGCGGAGTTCTTGAAGATGGCGGCCTGCTCGCGAGCGAAGCGGGCCTCGTCGAAGTAGGCGCTGACGGACAGCTGGCTGCGTTCGGCGGCCAGAAGTAGGGTTTGGCTCATATTGCGGATTCCTGTCGCCCTGGCGACGGCGCTGCGTCGGCGTCCGGGAGTTCCGGCCATATCATGCGGCAGGAGCGCATGGGCAGGCGGATGTGTTGGCTGGCAGCCATGGTTCCCTCCGCGCGGACAAGAGCGCCGGGCCTGTGGGCGGCGCGACGAAGAAAAAACCGGCGCTCCTGCGATAGCATCATCGTGGCGTGCCGGCAGGCAATGGACGCGTCCGCGCACTGCGCGCGCGTCTGTAATCCAGTCGAAGGATTGATTGTAGCCCGCCCCGAGCCTCTGGGGAAATGCCTGATGGGGGTCAGTTCCCGTACAATGCGCCCTTGGACCTATTGTGCAATGGTTGTTCCCCCTATGACTAGAAAACTTGGCCCCGATTCGGCCGATGCCGCCGCCAGCGCTGCGCAGGAAGCCACTGGCCTGCCGCAGGATTTTGAATCCGCGCTGGCAGAGCTCGAAGCCCTGGTGTCTGCCATGGAAAATGCGTCGCTGCCGCTGGAGCAGTCCCTGGCTTCGTATCAGCGTGGCGTGGCGTTGTCGCGCATCTGCCAGCAGCGCCTGGCTGCGGCCGAGCAGCAGATTCAGGTGCTGGAAGGCGAGTTGCTGCGGCCCCTGGATGCTTCGACCCTGGGAGAGGATCAGCGATGAAGGCGCGCACTGCCATGGATTTTCCCGCCTGGATGCGGACCTGTGCGGAACAGGTGGAGCGGCGCCTGGGGGCGTTGCTGCCCCAGGATGATGAAGCCCCGGCCCATTTGCACGGCGCCATGCGCTATGCGGTGCTTGGAGGGGGCAAGCGCGTGCGTGCGCTGCTGGTGCTGGCTGCGGGCCATGCCTGCCAGCCGGCGGGCAAGCCGGTGGCCATTGTCACGGCGCTGGAAAGTGCCGCGGCCGCAGTGGAAATGATCCATGGCTATTCGCTGGTGCATGACGACCTGCCTTGCATGGATAATGACACCCTGCGTCGTGGCAAGCCGACGACGCACGTAGCCTATGGCGAGGCTGCCGCCCTGCTGGCGGGCGATGCGCTGCAACCCCTGGCTTTCGAGACCCTGGCAGGCATGCCCATTGCGCCGGCCCTGATCGTGCAGTCCGTGCAGGTGTTGGCGCGCGCATCCGGCAGCCTGGGCATGGCGGGAGGGCAGTTCATCGACCTCGATAGCACGGGCCATGGCCTCAGCCTGGACCAGTTGCGCGGCATGCACACCATGAAGACCGGCGCGCTGTTGGCGGCTAGCGTGACCCTTGGCGGTGTTGTGGCGGGGGCCAGTTCGCCGCAGCGCCAGGCGCTGGAAAAATATGCGGCGGCGATCGGCCTGGCGTTCCAGGTCGTGGATGATATCCTCGATGTCACGGCGGACAGTGCCAGCCTGGGCAAGACAGCTGGGAAAGACGCGCAGGACAACAAGCCGACCTATGTATCGCTAATGGGGGTCGATGCGGCTCGCGAACTGGCCGCGCAGTTGCGCGACGACGCGCATCAGGCGTTGCGACCCCTGGGCGAGGCTGGTGCTTATCTGGCTGCGATGGCGGATTTCATCGTCGCGCGGGAATATTGATCCGGCGCACTGAACCGTGCATCGCGGAATGAATGCAATGAATACTACTGATCTACTCGACCGCATTGAATCTCCTGCCGACGTGAAGCGTCTGGAACGACGCGAGCTTAAGCGTCTGGCGGAAGAGTTGCGCGGTTTCCTGCTGGACAGCGTGTCGCGCACAGGCGGGCACTTGTCATCCAACCTTGGCACGGTGGAACTCACCATCGCGTTGCATCATGTGTTCGATCTGCCGCATGACCGCCTGATCTGGGATGTGGGCCATCAGTCCTATGCCCACAAAATCCTGACGGGCAGGCGCACGGGCATGCCCCGCCTGCGCCAGCAGGGCGGCATTTCCGGCTTTCCGCGCCGCAGCGAGTCCGAGTACGACGCCTTCGGCACGGCACACTCGTCCACGTCCATTTCCGCCGCGTTGGGCATGGCGGTGGCATCGCGCAACGCAGGCATCATGCGCCAGCATATCGCCGTCATCGGTGACGGCGCGATGAGCGCGGGCATGGCCTTCGAGGCGATGAATAATGCCGGCGTGACGCCGGATATCAATCTGCTGGTGGTGCTCAACGACAACGACATGTCGATTTCGCCGCCGGTCGGGGCGCTCAACCGTTATCTGGCGCGCCTGATGTCGGGGCGCTTCTATGCCACCGCGCGCAACGTGGGCAAGGCCGTGCTGCAGCACGTACCGCCCATGCTGGAGATGGCGCGGCGCTTCGAGGGCCATGCCAAGGGGCTGGTGACGCCGGCGACGTTGTTCGAGGAACTGGGATTCAATTATGTCGGGCCGATCGACGGCCATGACATGGATGCCCTGGTGCCCACCTTGCAGAACCTGCGTTCGCTCAAGGGCTTGCAGTTTCTGCACGTCGTAACCAAGAAAGGGCAGGGCTACAAGCTGGCGGAAGCCGATCCGGTGCTGTACCACGGGCCGGGCAAATTCGATCCTGCCGTTGGCATCCAGAAAAGCAGCGCGCCGTCGCGCCAGACCTTCACCCAGGTGTTCGGTCAATGGCTGTGCGACATGGCGCAGGCCGACGAGCGCCTGCAGGGCATCACGCCTGCGATGCGCGAGGGCAGCGGCATGGTGGCGTTCGAACAACGCTTCCCGCGCCGTTATTTCGACGTGGGCATTGCCGAGCAGCATGCGGTGACCTTTGCCGCTGGCATTGCCTGCGAAGGGCTCAAGCCCGTCGTGGCGATTTATTCCACGTTCCTGCAGCGCGGCTACGATCAGTTGATTCATGACGTCGCGCTGCAGAACCTGGACGTGACTTTCGCGCTGGATCGCGCCGGCCTGGTTGGCGCCGATGGCGCCACGCACGCCGGCAATTACGACATCGCCTATCTGCGTTGCATTCCGAACATGGTCGTGGCGACGCCTTCCGATGAAAATGAAACCCGCCTGCTGCTGACTACCTGTTATCGCCATGCAGGCCCGGCCTCGGTACGTTACCCGCGCGGCTCGGGCGTTGGCGCGGAAATGACGGCAGGGCTGGACGAGGTGCCGCTGGGCAAGGGCCGCCTGGTTCGTGAAGGCAGTCGCATCGCAGTCCTGAATTTCGGCACCTTGCTGCCTGCTGCACTGCAGGCGGCCGAACAGCTGGGGCTGACGGTCGCGGACATGCGTTTCGTCAAACCCCTGGACCTGGATCTCGTGCGCCAGCTGGCGCAGGACCACGAGGCGCTGGTCACCCTGGAAGAAGGCTGCATCATGGGTGGCGCGGGCAGTGCCGTCAGCGAAGCCCTGCACGAGGCAGGTCTGGATGTGCCCGTGCTGCAACTGGGCTTGCCGGATCGTTTCATCGACCACGGCGACCAGGCTGCATTGCTGGCGCAACAGGGACTGGATGGCGCCGGCGTGGAAACTTCCATCCGCAAGCGTTTCGCCGGTCTGCTGGAAAGCGGGCGAGCGGCATAAGGCGGCTCGCGGCAGCGCTCATGGCCTTTGCCCATATCCTTATTCATCCATGGGTAAAAGGGTCTTTGGGGCGCGCATGCTACGCTATCGGTAATATTGGTACTTTGATTCTTTTACCGTGCCGTCATTGACGGCGGCACAGCACAGGTTATTGCTCATGACTTCCATCGTTGAATCCGCCGTCGTCATTCCCGACGTACAGAGCTTCGCGGACGTGCGCCAGATTCCCATCCAGCGGGTCGGAATCAGCGGTGTGCGCCATCCCATGGTCGTGGCCGACGGCAGCGGCGCCGCTCATCCTACCGTCGCGGAGTGGACGTTGACCGTCGCACTGCCGGCGGAAGAGAAGGGCACGCACATGTCGCGTTTCGTTGCGCTGCTGGAAAAGTACCGTGCAACGCCGCTGACGCCTGCGCTGTTCAGCGCCATGGCTGGCGAAATGCTGCCGCTGCTGCATGCGCAATCCGGTGATATCACCGCGTCCTTCCCGTATTTCATCAACAAGACCGCCCCGGTGTCCGGCGTGCGCAGCCTGCTTGATTACGCCGTGGTCTGGACGGCGCGCGCCAATGGCGATGCGGTCGAGTTCGAACTGACGGTGACGGTGCCCGTGACCAGCCTGTGCCCGTGCTCCAAGAGCATCTCCAAGTATGGCGCGCACAACCAGCGCTCGCACGTCACGGTGCGTACCATCGTGACGGACGGGGCCGCTTTCAACCTGGACGATTTCATCAGCCAGATCGAAAAGCAGGGCTCTTGCGAATTGTGGGGCCTGCTCAAGCGTCCCGACGAAAAGTACGTCACCGAACATGCCTACGAGAACCCCAAGTTCGTCGAGGACATCGTGCGTGATGTCGCCGCTACGCTGAATGCGTATGCGGGCATCGCCGGCTACCGCGTAACCGTGGAGAACTTCGAGTCCATCCACAACCACTCGGCCTACGCTGTGGTGGAAGGCCACGGCAAGGGTTGATTCCGATACGTGTCTATCCCTCCGGGTGCTGTTGCCGGAGGGCGTCACGATCAGAGCCGCATCAGGAAGATGCGGCTTTTTTATTGCTTTTTCCAGCAGCAAGTACGATAATCGAAGGCTTTCTTGCCCGATTGCCTTGGCATCGGTGTCCTATGGTGCGCGGAATCCCTGATTCAAGGCGGCCAGCGGCGCTCTGCCAGGTGGCGGGCTGTTCCGCCGATTGGAATTTTCCAGTCGGTGGTCATCCACGGGAGTATCACTCTAATGCGTCACTACGAAATCGTATTTATCGTCCATCCGGACCAAAGCGAGCAAGTGCCTGCAATGGCCGAGCGCTATCAGGCGATCGTCACGGCCCAGGGCGGCAAGGTGCATCGTCACGAAGATTGGGGTCGCCGCCAACTGGCTTACCCGATCCAGAAGCTCGTCAAGGCTCACTATGTTTGCCTGAACATCGAGTGCGGCCAGGAAGCCCTGGACGAACTCGAACATGCGTTCCGCTACAACGACGCCATCCTGCGTCACCTCGTCGTCAAGACCAACGCTGCCCCCGCTGGTGCGTCCGTCATGATGAAGAGCGTCGAGCGTGAAGAGGCTCGCAAGGCCAGCGCCGAAGCCGCCAGCACCGCTAGCGAAGCCGAGGCCGAGTAAATCCGTCAGGATACAGTCGTTATCGCTACCGGCATGGCTGATATGGCCAACCAGGTGCGGCTGGATGCAAACGTTATTGCTTCCGGGCCGCTGCGCTACAGCCCCGCAGGGCTTCCCATCCTCGATATGACGCTTGCGCATCAATCGGAACAGATGGAAGCCGGCAGGATGCGCAGGGTAGAACTGGAAATTGCTGCTGTCGCCATGGGGGATCTGGCATCCGTACTTGCCGATACCCCGTTGGGATGTGCAGTGCGAGTCGAAGGTTTCCTCCTTCCGGCACGCAAGGGTTCCCCTCGTATCGTGCTGCATCTGCAGCGGGTGCAAAGGCTGCTGGCGACGGACACGGTAATGACCGCCTGACAGATTAAACGCATATACGATATCCGCCGGTTCAGGCCGGCAACGAAATAGAAAGAGACTTACTATGGCTCACTTTGGTAAACGCAAGGAAAAGCGCAAGTTCACGCAACAGAATCCTCTGTTCAAGCGCCGCAAGTTCTGCCGCTTCACGGTGGCTGGTGTCGATCAGATCGACTACAAGGATTTGGACACGCTGCGTGACTTCATCCAGGAAAACGGCAAGATCATCCCGGCCCGCCTGACCGGCACCAAGGCGCACTATCAGCGCCAGCTGGACACCGCCATCAAGCGTGCTCGCTTCCTGGCCCTGTTGCCGTACACCGACAACCACAACTAATCCCGGGGGCTTACTGTCATGCAAGTTATTCTGCTCGAAAAAGTCGCGAACCTGGGCAACCTGGGTGACGTCGTGCGTGTCCGCAACGGCTATGCGCGCAACTACCTGATCCCCCAGAAGATCGCCCGTCGCGCTACCGACGCTGCTTTGAAGGAATTCGAAGCCCGTCGCGCCGAACTGGAAAAAATCCAGGCTGAAAAGCTGGCTGCCGCCCAGGCTCTGGGCGAGCGCCTGAACGGTCAGGAAGCGCTGATCTCGCAAAAGGCTGGCGTCGATGGCCGCCTGTTCGGTTCCGTGACCAACGCCGACATCGCTGGCGCCCTGGTTGCTGCCGGTTTTGCTGGCATCGAAAAGGCTCAAGTGCGTCTGCCCAACGGCCCGCTCAAGAGCATCGGTGAATTCGATGTGCAGGTCGCTCTGCACACCGACGTCATCGTCGACATCAAGGTCCGCATCCAGCCCGAACTGGCCTGATTGCTGCCTGTCTGTTGCACGCCCCGGCTTTGTTCGGGGTGCGAGAAAAGCCCTCCTTGCGGAGGGCTTTTTTGCATTTGGCTGATCCGGAATCCGGCAGCCTTCCTGGCGCGGGGTTGGGGCGGACGCATTTGGTCTGGGAGGGCGCGATAACGAAAATAGGGGTTTTCCTGGGGGGCGGTCGGGCATGTCTGAATAGTTTGTAGGGGTGGGCTATACTTTGTTGGTTTTTCACCATGCGGATCGTCTGAAACGTGCGCGGTATGCTTCACGCCAGATTTGGAACAGTAGTCCCTTGTTCATTGCTACGGGCAGGAACGGGGTATTGCTTTTCAATGGCAGCGGAAAGCGGGCTGCCCCGGACGCGCATCAAAGCCGATGGACGCCGAGCCTGCGATGACGCAGTTGCACAGGGCGTTACCGTCGGCTTTTCTGTTTCTGCCGGATCGCGGCATGATGCAAGAATGGTCCCTGACGCCCGGTATTCGCACGCGGACGGCAGGGTAGGATCCACTGACTCTCATACGACCTGACAGGTATCACATGAAAATCCACGAGTATCAAGGCAAGGAACTGCTCAAAAAGTTCGGCGTGCCCGTGCCCCGCGGCATTCCGGCTTTTTCGGTTGACGAGGCTGTTGCAGCCGCCGAAAAGCTGGGCGGCCCGGTCTGGGTGGTGAAGGCCCAGATTCACGCAGGCGGCCGCGGTAAGGGCGGCGGCGTCAAGCTGGCACGTTCGCTGGACGAAGTCCGTCAACTGGCATCGCAGATTCTGGGCATGCAACTGGTCACGCACCAGACTGGTCCGGAAGGCCAGAAGGTTAACCGCCTGTACATCGAGGACGGTGCCGACATCCAGAAGGAATACTACGTTTCCGTCGTGACCGACCGCGGAACGCAGAAAGTCGCTTTCATCGCTTCCAGCGAAGGCGGCATGGATATCGAGGAAGTGGCCCACTCCACGCCCGAGAAGATCGTTACCGAATACATTGACCCGCTGGCCGGCCTGACCGACGAGCAGGCGGCGAAGATCGCCGCCGCCATCGGCCTGGAAGGCGAAGCCGCCAGGCAAGCCGTCGATGTGTTCAAGAAGCTGTATCAGTGCTACATGGAAACCGACGCGTCGCTGGTTGAAATCAACCCGCTGAACCGCGACAGCAAGGGCAACATCATCGCCCTGGACGCCAAGTTCAACTTCGATTCCAACGCACTGTTCCGTCATCCTGAAATCGTCGAATACCGCGACCTGGATGAGGAAGATCCGGCTGAAATCGAAGCCAGCAAGTTCGACCTGGCCTACATCCAGCTCGACGGCAACATCGGCTGCCTGGTGAACGGCGCCGGTCTGGCCATGGCAACCATGGACACCATCAAGCTGTTCGGCGGCGAGCCGGCCAACTTCCTGGACGTCGGCGGTGGCGCCACGGCTGAGAAAGTGACCGAAGCCTTCAAGATCATGCTGAAGAACAAGGATGTGAAGGCCATTCTGGTCAACATCTTCGGCGGCATCATGCGCTGCGACGTGATCGCCGAAGGCGTCATCACCGCTTGCAAGGCCGTGAACCTGAGCGTGCCGCTGGTCGTCCGCATGAAGGGCACCAACGAAGAACTTGGCAAGAAGCTGCTGGCTGAATCCGGCCTGCCCATCATCAGCGCTGACACCATGGCCGAAGCGGCCACCAAGGTTGTCGCTGCTGCTGCCTGAACCCTATTGCCGAGGATTTCAAGAAAATGTCCATCCTGATCAATAAAGACACCAAAGTCATCACCCAGGGCATCACCGGCAAGACCGGTCAGTTCCATACCCGTGCCTGCCGCGAATACGCCAATGGCAAGGAAGCTTTCGTTGCTGGCGTGAACCCCAAGCGCGCCGGTGAAGATTTCGAAGGCGTGCCCATCTTCGCCACCGTCAAGGACGCCAAGGCTGAAACCGGCGCGGAAGTGTCGGTGATCTACGTGCCGCCCGCAGGCGCTGCCGCTGCCATCTGGGAAGCGGTCGAAGCCGACCTGGATCTCGTGGTCTGCATCACCGAAGGCATCCCCGTGCGCGACATGCTGGAAGTGCGCAACAAGATGAAGGCCAAGGAAGCGGCCGGCGGCAAGAAGACGCTGCTGCTGGGCCCCAACTGCCCCGGCCTGATCACCCCGGATGAAATCAAGATCGGCATCATGCCCGGTCACATCCACCGCAAGGGCCGCATCGGTGTGGTCAGCCGCTCCGGCACCCTGACCTATGAAGCCGTGGCGCAAGTTACCGAACTGGGCCTGGGCCAATCCAGCGCCGTCGGTATTGGTGGCGACCCCATCAACGGCCTGAAGCACATCGACGTCCTGAAGCTGTTCAACGACGATCCCGATACCGATGCCGTCATCATGATCGGCGAAATCGGCGGTCCGGATGAAGTCGAAGCCGCGCGCTGGGCCAAGGACAACATGACCAAGCCGGTCGTCGGCTTCATCGCCGGCGTCACGGCACCTCCGGGAAAGCGCATGGGCCACGCCGGCGCGCTGATCTCCGGCGGTGCCGATACGGCCGACGCCAAGCTGGAAGTGATGGAAGCTTGCGGCATCCGCACGACCCGCAACCCGTCGGAAATGGGCAAGTTGCTGAAGTCGGTGCTGTAAAAACCGGCAGTACAGTTCGCATGCCGGCGTTTGCCGGCATGCCGCGCCAGTGTACAGTGATGCCTTGAAGGCAGGCTGGGCTGGCGCAGACAAGGAAGGCTGGAGAAATCCGGCCTTCCTTTTTTATTGGTGGCTGTGTCGGTTGCGGTGCGGGCGCTTTGTGCTGAGGCGGGTGGGCAGCGTATGATTGGGGCTGCCGTCGGGCGCGCGCTTGTCATGGATCAAGCCGCCAGCCGGGATGGCATGCTCAAATGCCCTGCGGACCTGCTGCGCCGATGGGCAAGCCGGAAGCGTAGGCAACCGGGAGCGTACAGGCGAGATGTCTGGAAACAACGGGAGTTGAAAATGGGTATTACCAAAAAAGACAAATCGACGGACTCGGGCCTTAGCCTGCTGGGCGGCCTGGGTATTTTGGCCATTATCGGTATCGTTGCGGCGATCGTCCTTAAGTCGCTGCTCTGATATGACGGTGGTTTCTTCCCCGGATCGGCTGGTCATTGCAACCCGGGTAAGCCGGCTGGCTCTCTGGCAGGCGCATCATGTGCGGGATTTGCTGCAATTGCAGTATCCCGCCTGTCGCATTGAGCTGCTGGAAATGACGACCCAAGGCGACCGCATCCTGGATCGCAGTCTTTCCAAGATCGGTGGCAAGGGCCTGTTCGTCAAGGAACTGGAGAACGCCCTGCTGGACGGCAGGGCGGATCTGGCAGTGCATTCCCTCAAGGACGTGCCGGTGCTCATGCCGTCCGAATTCAGCCTGACGGCCATTTTGCCCAGGGCGGCGGCCCAGGATGCTTTTGTATCCCCGGAATACCGTCGTCTGGAAGATTTGCCAGCAGGCGCCGTGGTTGGGACGTCCAGCCTGCGCCGTGCGGCGCAGTTGCTGGCGGCCTACCCTCATCTCGAGGTGAGGCCCCTGCGCGGCAATCTCGATACCCGTCTCTCCAAACTGGACCGGGGGGATTACGACGCCATTATCCTGGCGGCAGTCGGCTTGCGGCGCCTGGGCATGGCGACGCGCATCCGCGAAGTCCTGTCCCCGGACATCTCCTTGCCCGCCGTAGGGCAGGGCGCGCTTGGCATAGAAATCCTCGCCGGGCGCGCGGAACTGGCGGCGCAACTGGCGCCGCTCAATTGCGAGCAGAGCTGGCGTCTGGCACAGGCCGAGCGCACCGTGTCTGCCGTGCTTGGCGGTTCCTGCCAGGTGCCGCTGGGTGCCTATGCAGAACAGGAGGGCACCAATATCCGGCTGCGCGCGTTGGTCGCCAGCGTGGATGGTACGCGGTTGTGCCGGGCCGACGTATCCGGGCCGGAGACGGACCCGGTTGCGCTGGGGCAGCGGGCTGCCGACGAGCTGATCGCGGGCGGCGCACGCGAATTGCTGGCCGAGTCGCAATCCAGCCAGGACGATGGCGCCTGAGATGCGTTTGTCGGCAGGCCGGGGGGCGGCTTTGGCGCCCCTGGCTGTGCTGACCCGGCCGCAGGGGCGCAACGATACCCTGGGCGAGGCGCTGTCCGGCCTTGGTTTTGAGGTTGTGCATCTGCCTGCATTGGAAATCCGGGATGCTCCGTCAGCTGGCATGAGTGTGCCCGACCCGGCTGATTTCGACATGCTGTTATTCGTGAGCGGCGCGGCCGTTCGGGCATACCGGCGCCTGTGCGCGGCCCAAGGCAGGGATAGCTGGCCCGAAGGGGTCTGGGCGGCGGCCGTCGGCCCGGCGACTGTGGCAGCCTGGGAGGAAGACATGGCCGGCCCGGTGGCGCCGCGCTGCTGGCGCATCGCCCCGGCGCCGGATGCCGTCAGCCACGATTCCGAACATCTGCTTCAGGAAATGGATGCGCGCGGCCTGAAGCCCGAACGCGTGCTGCTGGTGCGAGCCGGGCAAGGCCGCGATTGGCTGGCCGAACGCCTGCGCGAACGTGGCGTGCAAGTGACGGCCTATGCGGCCTACGACCGCGTGCCTGCAACCTGGAGTCCGGCGCAGCAGGCGTTCATGCAGGCGGCCGCCGCAGGCCGGCGGACTGCATTCTGGCTTGCAACCAGTGGCGAAGGACTGGATGCCATCCGTGCGCAGGCTCGTGCAGCCGGCATTCTGGCCTGGTGGCAGCGCAGCGCGCATGTCGTGACGCATCCGCGCTTGGCCGAACGCCTGTCTGGTGATGCGACTGGCGCAGTCCCTCGTGCAATGGTAAAAATCTGTTTGCCGCAGGATTCCTCAATTTTGCGAGCATTTACGGCGCTACGCGCAGAATTGGACTAATCCTGCAAGGAAACCGACGGTGCTCTGGCGTCGGCCGCAGCGGGCTCTGGGATTACAATCGCACCATGACTAAAGAATCAATCAACCATGATGCGTCGGTGACGCAGCACCCTGTTCCGGAAAAGAGCGCGGCGGAGCCGTCCAAGGCGCAGGCGGCTGCTGTCCCGCCATCTCCGGTATCGTCATCTTCTGCCGAGTCGGGCAAGTCTGCCGCAGACAAGGTGGTGTCGGCCACCGGCAAGGTGGAGGCCGGTACGCGGCTGGACGGCAAGGGCTCGGCATCATCCGCCGCTCCGGCTGCTCCGGAAGCGGTTCGGCCGAAGTCAGCCGATGTGCCACCACCTCCGCCGGATGGCGGCAAGGCACGCACGGGCGACAAGGGGGGCAGCGGGCGCGGCAAGCGCGGCGGTTTCTCGCTGGGCTGGTTGTTGGCCCTGATTCTGGTGCTGGTCGTACTGGCACTGGGTTATGGCGCCTGGCAGCAAAGCCAGGAATTCGATAGCGCCGGCCGTGAAGTTGCGACGCGCCTGGAAAATCTGGAACGTGAATTGGCCGGCACGCGCCGCGAGGCGCAGGAAGCGCTGGCCCTGGCTCGTGCGCAGGATGCCAAGGTGCGTGCCAACGACGCTGCGCTACAAGAAGCGCGCAGCCAGTACCTGGCGCTGGAGCAGGCCTGGCAGCGCTTCAGCAATGGCACGGATGACCATTACCTGCTGGACGACGTGGCGCGCGCGCTGGAAATCGCCGACCAGCAGTTGCGCCTGGCCGGCAGTGTCAGCAATGCGCTGGTAGCGCTGGAAGCTGCCAGCGCTCGTCTGGCAGACACCGACCGGCCCCGCTTCCAGGCCCTGAAGGCCGCGCTGGACACGGATCTGGAACGCCTGCGTGCCGTGCCTGTGGTGGATGTGCCGGCGATTGCCGCACGCCTGCATCGCCTGCAGGCCCTGCTTGCCACTGCGCCACTGATGGTGCCTGACGAAGCCGCTCCCCGTCCCATCCAGCTGGACGAAGAACAGGCGCCTATCGCTCGCCACAACAGCAGCGAAACCTTGCCGGAAGATGCGGCCTGGTGGACGCGCTGGCAGGCCGTGGTCAGTGACTGGGCCGGCGACGTGACGGATGCCATCGGTCAAGAACTGCGTGGTTTTGTCAGTATCCAGCGTGTTGGCAACCCGGATGCGCTGCGCTTGTCGCCCGAGCAGGGCGCCTACCTGCGTAATGGCGTGCGCACCCGTCTGCTGACGGCGCAACTGGCGCTGATGATGCGCCAGGCAGAAGTCTGGAAGGGCGAGATCGAAGCCGTTCGCAGTATCGTCGCCGATTACTATGACGGCCGTACGCCGGATGCGGTGGCGGCGCTGCGCAGCCTGGATGAATTGCTGGCGACCAACGTGGCCCAGCCTCTGCCCAGCCTGGATGCCAGCCTGGCGGCGCTGGAAAGCCTGCGCGCCGAGACCCGTAACGCTGCTGGCCTGCAGGAGGATTGATTCCATGGCAACCTGGTTCAAGTCCCTGCTGCTGCTGGCGCTGGCGGTAACGGTCGCGGTACTGTTGCGGCGCTACGAGGGCGATGTCCTGATCCTGCTGCCGGACTGGCGGGTTCAGCTGCCGCTGGCGCGGGCAGTCGCGGTGGTGCTACTGACATTCGTCCTCTTGTATATCGTGCTGCGCCTGCTGTCCTGGGCGTTGGCCATTCCCGAACGCGTGCGCGGCTGGCGCCAGCGCCGCGTTCAGAAGCGTGACATGGAACTGCTGGAGCAGGGCTGGATCACGCTGCTGGAAGGGCGTTACGCCCAGGCCGAGAAATCGCTGACTGCACTGCTGGATCAGGCCAAGCCCCAGCGCCGCAAGGTGCTGGCGGCCCTGTCGGCCGCGCGTGCCGCCGATGAGCTCGGGGAGTTTTCGCGACGCGACAGCCTGCTGGCCTCGGCCGCTGAACAAGCGGCCGGCGATGAATCTCTGTCCCAGGCCGTGATGCTGGTGGGCGCTGACATGCTGCTCGACCAGGGCAAGCCGGCGGAAGCGCTTGAACGCCTGGCGCCGCTGCAGGAAAATGCCTCGCGCCATCTGCATGCACAGCGCCTGTTCCTGCGAGCGCACCATGCGTTGGGCCACCATGACCAGTCTTTCGCATTGGCTCGGGCCCTGTCTCGTCGTGGCGTGCTGGGTGTGGCCGAAGCCAACGCTATCCTTGGCGCAGCGGCGGCGGCCCGTTTGCGCGGTAGCCAGGGCGACGATTGGCGCAAAGTCTGGAAGGATCTGAAGTCGGAAGAACGCCTGGTACCCGAGGTGGCGCTGGCGGGGGCCTACTGTTTCGACGCTGCCGGCCAGGCGGACGAGGCCGGCAAGATACTGGAAACGGCGATCAACGACAGTTTCGATCCCCGCTTGATCGAGGCCTATGCCCAGTGTGATGCGGACCAGGTGCCGCGCCGCCTGGAAAAAGCCGAAAAATGGCTGCAACGCAATGCGGACCAGCCGGAACTGCTGCGCGCGCTGGGGGCTTTGTGCCTGCAAGGGCAGTTGTGGGGGCCGGCGGAACGCTATCTGGTGCGTAGCGTGCAGCTCAAGAACGATCCCCGTACCCACGTTCTGCTGGGCAGCCTGTACGACCGCCTGGGCAAGCGTGAGGAGTCGCTGCGTCACTGGCGCCTGGCAAGCAAGGCTCACTTGGGCCGTCTGCCAGAGCTGCAGCAGAAATCCTTCCTGCCGCCGGCAGATACCCAGGCAGACCCCAAGATACGCGACGCTGACGACTCCTTTGGTTCGCTGGCTCGGTATCCGGCTGCTGCCGCTGCGGCGCCCGTAGCCGTTATGCTCGACGAGTTCGAAGCCAATGCCGTCACTACTCCCCGGGTGGCTACCGATGACGAGCTGGAGGCAGACGCCATGGTAGTGCCGCCTGCCGAGGCGGCCAGTGCCGTCGCGGCCGACGAAAGCACCGATACATTCGCCGCTGGCCGCAGCTACGACGAATCAGCTGATGTGCCGCCTGCCGATGCCGTGGCCGGACATGACGACTACGAAGAATATTTCGACAGTGCACCCTTGCCTTACCACCCGGTGGACGCACAGGGGGCGGAGGCATCGGACGCTACTGACGCCGCTGATGGCCGGAATGACGTGGTACGCCCGGGCCAGTCCGGCGCCGCGCCCCGGCAAGATAACAATTCCTGATTTCTTCAATTCCTACTGATAAACAAGGTTGGTCAATGAGCTTAGATCGTGTCGCCGCCGGCAAGAACCTGCCGGAAGACTTCAATGTCATCATCGAAATTCCGGCCAATGCCGATCCGGTCAAGTACGAAGTCGACAAGGACTCGGGCGCCGTGTTCGTGGATCGCTTCATGCTGGCTGCCATGCACTATCCGTGCAACTACGGCTACATTCCCCAGACGCTGTCGGACGATGGTGACCCGGCCGACGTGCTGGTGATCACCCCGTTCCCGGTGCAGATTGGTTCGGTAGTGCGTTGCCGCGCCATCGGCGTGCTGAAGATGGACGACGAAAGCGGTGGCGATGCCAAGCTGCTGGCCGTGCCGGTCACCAAGCTGTACCCGCCGTATCGCCACATCGAAAAGCCGGAAGACCTGCCGGAAGAAGACCTGGCTCGTATCAAGCATTTCTTCGAGCACTACAAGGACCTGGAGAAGGGCAAGTGGGTCAAGGTTCAGGGCTGGGAAGGTCCGGAAGCTGCTCGCAAGGAAATCGAGGATAGCGTGCGCCGCTATCAGGAAACCGCCAAGGGCTGATTGCCCTGAGATCCTCCCGGGTAGATCTTTCATGTCGCCCGGAAGATAGAAAGCCAGCGGCTGCTGTGTGCAGCCGCTGGCTTTTTTGGTCTGCGCCAGTGTGCAGGTGTGCTGGTGCGTGGTTTCGTGCCAGGGGCCGACAGACGGCCCCGTATGCCTGAGGGCTCAGGCGAAGGCAGCCAGAATGGCGGGAACGGATAGCACGGCGGTGTAGTAGCCCATGAATTGCACGCCGATATTGAAGCTGACGATGCGTTCCAGGAAGCCGCCAAGCATGCCGACCGACAGGATCACCAGCAGCCCGAGCAGGCCACCTTCCCAGATGCCGATGACCAATACCAGCCCGATGAAGGTCGCGATGACCGCTTCATGGCTGACCTTGCGGGCGACGAAGGTTGCGGCCCGGTGGGCATAGTTCATGGCAAACGGATAGGCCACCAGCAAGGCAACGATCACCGCCATCAAGGTAAAGCCGAAGAACTCGGAGATGCTCAGCAAGTTGTGGAGGTTGTGGATTTCTCCGGTCCCGGCATCGACCGAGAAGCGCGGTGGTGCGTTGAACAGCGGGGCTGCGGGGCCAGCGGCCACCGGGCTGAGCGGCAGGCCGAATGCGATCAGGGGAATCAGCGCCTCGGCGATGTAGGTGGATTCGGAAATGCCGTTGCGGGCGGTGATGACGGTAGTGACGCGTTCATAGGCATGCTTGATGCGGCCGCCGATGATTTCGCCCAGGACGACGGCCATCGCGACCGGGCTGAACACGAAGGTGGCGCTGGAAACTGCGGCAGAGGCTGCCGTGACACGGGTCTGGCGTCGGCTCATGACCTTTAGCGGATTGGGGAAATAGCCCTCCCAGGCCTTCATGTCCGGTGCCAGGGAGAATACGCGGAACTTGTCCCGGCGCATGTTTTCCCGCGCCTGCGGCGACAGCAGGGTGAACAGAGAGGCGATGAGCGGCGCTACTGCAATGCCGAGAAAATAGCTGACCGACAGTTTGACGCCATATTTCAGGGTCAGGTTCTGCAGCGCCACGATCAGCAGGACGAACGGCACCAGCGCCAGCATGGCTGCCCAGCGACCGGCGGAAAAGAAGGCGATCAGCAGCGCAGCGCACAGGAATACCCAGGGCGCGAACTGCTTGATTGCCTCACCGAAGGGGGCGAGTACCACGGCGAACGCGATGGATACCGGCACGGCGATCAGCGCCGAGAGCGCGCCACCGGACAGCATTTTCCTCAGGGCGATATGCGGCACGCCCAGTCGTCGCAGCTGATTGGCGTCGCCTATCAGAGCAACGGCAGAGGTGTCGCCGGGAATGCCCAGCAATGCCGTGGGCACGGCATGGGTCATGTGCTTGGCGACGGCGCCGGCGATGAAAAAGCTGAGGATGGAAGCCGGGGGCGCACCCAGCAACACGACCAACATGGTCAGGGGCGCCAGGGTGGTGGTTTCATCCGTGCCCGAGACCAGGCCAATGGCGGAAAACAGCACGGCGCCCAGCAGGCCGAAGGCCAGCGCATTGAGGATTTCAGCAAACAGGGGATCCATGTTCAGCCTCCCTTGGTGCCGGCTTGCGGTGCGGCCTGGCTGTCCTTGGCGCTGTGCTGCGCGTCGCTGGCCTGCGCGAACATTTCATACAGGCCCAGTTCCTGCAGTTCCTCGGCAACTTCCGGGGATAGATCATCTATGCTGCCAATATGCCCGTATTGCTTGCGCAGGTCGGCCAGTACCGCCTGGCGGAACTGTTCGTCGACGACTTCTTCGACCACGGTGCGTTTGGGCTTGAAAAGCATGGCGCTGACCACCCCGCCAGCCAGGCAGCCGACGATGCCGCCGAGCATGGAGTATGCATGGACCATATGGGTATCCTCGATGACGAGGTTCAGGCCCCAGCGCGTGAGGACATAGGCGCCCAGGCTGATGGCGGCGCCGATGACGATGGCGCTGGCCAGGTGGCGCGCATCTATGGTGTCGCCCCATACCTCGAACAGGTTGTAGCTCTGCTCGGAAGCCAGGCTGCCTGATCGTAGCAGGGGCGGGGAATGGTGGGTCGTGGAATATTGCACGTTGTCTTCTCCATCTGTTTTTTTCGGTATGAGACATGGACTGCGCTGGTTCAGCGAAAGGCAACTCCTGGGTGGTGGCGGTGCATCCTTCTTGAGGCAGTTATGGTTGGGGTGAAAAGGCAGCGCGGCGTACCGTGGCGTGTGCCACGGTGGTGGCGTGGCCGTCAGTGCGACTGACCTGCAGGGTGAACGTGACGGTGGCGCCATCGACGCCAGTCACGGTGCCGCCGCAGGTCAATGGTTCTTCCAGATAGGCGGCTAGCCGGTTCTGGTAATCGAAGGCGATCAGTTCATCGTCGGGCGCCATGAACTCATAGATCAGCTGGGTAAGCCAGTCCCCCTGCAGCGGGCCGTCCACGACCAGTGCGGGGTGATGTTCGACGTCCTGGGCGTATGGGGCGTCGTAATGGATGCGGTGTGCATTCCAGATGGCAGCGTTGTAGAGGAAGAGCTGTACCGTCCCGACTCGGTAGACGCGGGAGGGGAGTGCTTGTCCGGGCTGGGCGCAGGCAAGGGAGAAGGCAGTCATCGTGCGATCCTCGTGAGTTTTTCGATCACGACGGGGGAGCCGTCCTGGCGTTCGTAACGGTTTTCCAGTATCAGGAAGATCAACGGGCCGCTGGCGCCTTCCTTTTCATGTATGTCCAGGATGCGCTGCCTGACAGTCAGCGTTTCTCCACCCATGATGCGTCCCAGCACCTGGAATTCGCTGCCCCCGGCCATGATGCGCTTGAGGGGCAGGACAGGGATCAGCGGATTGTCGGGATGGTGTCCGTCCGGCCGCAGTTGTTCGAGCGGCGTGCGAGGGATCATGGCGCTGAACAGGAACAACAGCGGTGCCTCGTCCCCGGAAAGGAAACGGGGGTTGCGCTGGCCGGTGGCGATTGCATATTTACGGATGTCGTTGCGGCTTACCTCGAAGTCGAAGGGGGGCAGGCTGGTGCCGATATGGTGCGTGATGTCAGGGGTCAGCAGGCTCATGTGATTCTCCCGAAGGTGGCGCGACTACAGCACGCCTTGCTGTTGCAGGGCGTCATAGCGTTCGGGGGCCAGTCCGAGCCAGTCGAGATAAATGGCCTGGTTGTGCTGGGCCACAGCCGGTGCGCTGGCACCATGCTCGCGGGTGCCGCCGGACAGTTTGATGGGGTTGCCGAAGACCGAGAATGTCGCGTCGTGGTAGTTCACCGGCACCAGCATGTCGCGGGCCTGCAGATGCGGATCTGCCACTACTTCGTCTATGCCCTTGATCGGCGTGAGGGGGAAACGGTCGCCTGCCATGGCTTCGAGCTCGGCTTTGGTATGGCGGCCGCACCAGCGCCGCACGGCAGGGTCCACCTTGCGCTCGTAGATGTCCTGCTGGAAGCGCTGCGCCATGGTGGCGGTTTCGGGGTCGTTTTCCAGATCCGTATCGCCGAATGTGCGGCAGGCCTCCTGCCAGAATTTATCCGTATAGGCGCCGAAAAAGACGTAGCCGTCCTTGCAGCGGTAGCGTCCGTAGGGCTTGACGAAGGGGTGGCCATTGCCGGCGGGGACGGTCACCTTGCCGGTCTCGGTGTAGGTGACGATCGCGTTTTCGGTCAGGGCCACGATGGAGTCCTGTTGCGATACATCCACCATCTGCCCCTGGCCGCTGCGTTCGGCCTGCCGCAGCGCGGCCAGGATGCCGGTCGCGGCAAACATGCCGGCGGACAGGTCGCCCAGCACGGTGCCCACGCGCATGGGTTCTTCTTCCAGGCCGTTCATGGACCATAGGCCGCCAGCGGCCTGCGCTGTGCTGTCGTAGGCTGGACGGCGGCTGTTCGGGCCGGTCTGGCCAAAGCCGCTGATGGCGGCATAGACGATTGCCGGGTTGTGCGCCTTCAGCACCTCATAGCCCAGGCCCAGCCGTTCCATGGTGCCGGGCCGGAAATTCTCGATGACGATATGGGCCTGCGCCACCATGTCGAGGAACAAGGCCTTGCCTTCCGGATGCTTGAGATCCAGGCTGACGGCCAGCTTGTTGCGGTTGTACTGGGCAAAAAAGCCGCTGGCCGGATCGGCTGGGCCTGTATTCTGGCGCATCGGCGGGAATTCCCGAGTGAGATCCGGGTCCCTGGGGTGTTCGATCTTGATCGCGGTTGCGCCAAGATCGGCCAGCATCATGGCGCAGTAGGGGCCGGCCACGACGCGCGTCAGGTCGAGGATGATGACGCCGCTCAGGGCGCCTTGCTGCGTAACGCCTGATGGAAAGGGAAGCCGGTTTTGCATGTCTTTGTCTCCTTTTATATCTGCCAGCATGTTCTGGCGGCCCATATTGTCCTGCGTAATCCCGGCGTGGGGCCGGGCCGCGTGCTCAAACGCGCACGGTACGTGCCGCCAGCCTGGCGCGCGCGACTCTGGAAGCGGTCTGGCGTTCCAGCACGGTATCTATCCAGGCGCCGGCATCGACCAGGCTATCCAGGTCGATGCCGGTAGGCAGGCCCAGGCCTTCGAGCAGGTAGACCAGGTCCTCGGTGGCGAGGTTGCCGCTGGCGCCTGGAGAGTACGGGCAGCCGCCCAGGCCGGATACCGATGCATCGAAAACGGTGATGCCCGCTTCCAGCGCCGCCAGGACATTGGCGACCGCCATGCCATAGGTATCGTGGAAATGGCCGGCCAGCATGGCGAGCGGAACAGCGGCGGCGCAGGCATCGACGAGCTGGCGGATCTGGCGCGGCGTGCCGGCTCCGGTGGTATCGCCCAGGCTGATTTCGTCGCAGCCGAGCTGCTGCAGTTTCAGGCAGAGATCGGCCACGCGTCCGGGGGCGATTGCACCTTCATAGGGACAATCGACCACGCAGGAAATGTAGCCTCGCAAGCTGACGCCGTGTTCGCGGGCGAGCGCCGCGACCGGCTCGAAACGCACCAGGCTTTCGTCGATGGAGCAATTTGTGTTGCGTTGCGAAAAGGTTTCCGAGGCGGCGGCGAAAACCGCGACTTCGCGGCAGCCGCAGGCCAGCGCGCTGCGCATGCCCTGTTCATTGGGCACCAGTGCGCTGAGGTGCAGGCCGGGCTGCTCGAGAAGCAGCCACAGGACTTCATCACTGCCGCGCATCTGCGGTACCCAGCGCGGCGAAACGAAGGCGCCCGCCTCGATGTGGCGCAGGCCGGCCTGCGCCAGCATCTGTACCAGCTGCGCCCGTGTGGCCGGCGGCAGGATGCGAGCTTCGTTCTGCAGGCCGTCGCGGGGCCCGACCTCGACGATCCGTACCGGATGCATGGCGTGTTTCAAGGCTTCTTGCATGGCTATTGCCCACGCAGTTCCGCAAGCAGGGCGCTGGCCCGGTCGGCACGCACATCCTTGTTCCGTACCATGGCATCGACCACCTGCCCGATTTCATCGCCGGTCGCGCCTGCCAGCATGGCGATGTTGCGGGCGTGCAAGGCCATGTGACCGCGTTGTATGCCTTCTGTAGCCAGCGCGCGCAGCGCGCCCAGGTTCTGCGCCAGCCCGACGGCGACTGCGATTTCCGCGAGTTCCTGGGCGCTGCCCACCCCGAGAATGCGCAAGGATAGCTGTGCCAGCGGATGGGTCTTGGTGGCGCCGCCTACCAGGCCGAGCGCCATGGGCATTTCAATGGTGCCGACCAGGTGGCCCTGCTTGTCTTTTTCCCAGGTCGTGAGCGAACCGTAGTGCCCCTGGCGGGCAGCATAGGCATGCGCTCCGGCTTCTATGGCGCGCCAGTCGTTGCCGGTTGCCACGACCAGCGGATCTATGCCGTTCATGATCCCCTTGTTGTGGGTGGCGGCGCGGTAGGGGTCGATCGCGGCAAAGGTATAGGCTTCGATGATGCCGTCGATAACCTCGCTGCCCCGGTACTGGGCGCTTTCAAACACTTCCGGTGCAAAGCGGGCCTGGGCCCGTGCCAGGCGGAGGTCTGCCAGATTCGACAGGATGCGCAGGCGGACCTTGCCGCCAGTGGTTTTCTCGACCAGGGGGGCGACTGCTTCAGCCATGGTGTTTACCGTATTGGCGCCCATGGCGTCGCGCACGTCGACGATCAGGTGCAGCACGACCATCGGGCCCACAGGGCTGCTCTCGAAGGTATGGATTTCAATTTCCCGGCAGCCGCCGCCCAGTTTCTGCAGCAGTGCGTCGCGGCTGTTGGCCAGCGCCAGGATTTCGTCGCGCTTGCGCAGCAGGGCATGGCGCGCGCCATGCGGGTCGCTCACGCCGGTCAGCTGGATCTGCGCACGCATCAGCGGCGCGCTGCTGGAGGTCTGGAAGCCGCCGCCGGGCCGGGCCAGTTTGGCCATGTACGAGGCGGCGGCAACGATGGAGGGCTCCTCGACGACCAACGGCACCAGGACATCGCGTCCATTGACCTGGAAGTTGGAGGCAACGGCGTAGGGCAACTCAAATTTCCCCAGCACGTTTTCGATCATTCCGTCGGCGATATCCAGTGGCAGTGCGCCGGGTTGCGTCAGCAGGGCAGTGTCTTCAGCGTTCAGGTGCAGCAGGCCGGCGATGTGATCGACACGTTCGGCGGGGCTCAGGTCACGGAAATTTTTCAGGCGTGAATCGAGGGGCATTTGTCTCTTCCTGGTTGATTGTGGAATTCATACTACCTGCCACTGTCACCATAAAAAAGGTACAGTTGGAGCCAGACAGTCCACTTCCAGACCCTTGGTAAACCCCCATGGCAAAACCTACACTGACCGAGCAGATCGCAGCGGAAATCACCCGGCAAATCCATGAAGGACTGCTGAAGGCAGGGGACCGGTTGCCGTCCCTGAGGCAGTCGATGAAACTGCACGGACACTCCAAAAACACGGTGGTGACGGCCTACGAAATGCTGGCTTCGCAGGGGCTGGTGGAGGCACGCCACGGCCAGGGCTTTTTTGTGCTCGACGTGGTGCCGCCGGCGGGGGATGACAACGATCTGCAACCGTACGACCGGGCGCTGGATACCATCTGGATGATGCGCCAGCAGTTCGTGCGCGACCCGGGGCATTCGCATCTGGGGGAAGGCTTCCCGCCGGTGGCGTGGCTGTCTGGCCTGCGGCTGGATCGCTATCACCGGCAGGTCGTTCGCGACGCCGGACTGACGCTCTACCGCTATGGCTCGCGGCTGGGTAACATGGGCTTGCGGCAGCGCCTGGCACGCCGGCTGGCGGATCATGCGATCCAATGCACGCCGCGCCAGGTACTGACGACTTTCGGCGCCAATCATGCGCTGGACATCATTATCCGGCGCTATCTCAAGCCGGGCGATCCTGTACTGGTCGACGACCCGGGCTATTACCCGCTGTTCGGCAAGTTGCTGATGCACGGCGCCCGGATGCTGGGCGTGCCGCGCCAGCCGGACGGGCCTGACCTGGGCGTGCTGGAGCAGCTGGCGCGCACGCATCGGCCCCGCGTGTTTTTCGTACAGACCTCGGCACACAATCCTACGGGCTCGGATATTTCCCGGGCCAGGGCGGAACAGATCCTGCGGATCGCCAGCAAGTACGCCGTGCTGGTGGTGGAAAACGATGCCCTGGCCGACTACAAGCCAGCGTCCACCGTACGCTTGTCGGCACTGGATCAACTGCGCAATACCCTGTATGTCGGTACGTTTTCCAAGTCGGTGTCGGCGGCACTGAGGGTAGGTTATATCGCTGGCAGCCTGGAACGGGTGGAAGAACTGGCGGACATCAAAATGCTGGTGCACACCACCGGTTCGGAGTACGCCGAAAGAGTGCTGGACGCCTTGCTCACGAGCGGCCAGTTTCCGCGCCAGGCCCAGCGCCTGCAGGCCCGCTTGCGGTTGGCGACCCGGCGCGGCCTGGAAACATTGGACCGCCTGGGGGCGGAAGTGTTCTGCCGGCCGGAGCAAAGCCTTTATCTGTGGGCGCGCTTCCCAATGCTGGAAGATGCGAACCAGCTGACGGGACATTGTTTGCGGCAGGGCGTGGTGCTGGCGCCCGGCCCCATTTTTTTCGTTGACCGGAGCGTTCCGCAACCCTGGACCCGCCTGAATGTGGGCTACCTGGACGACCCTGCGTTTGCCGCCAGCATCCGCCATGCGGTGCAGGCGGCGCGGCGTCCTTGAGCGCGACCGGCAGCGCGGGCTTTTTCATCTCGCAGCGGCGAGGTTCAATAGAATAGATATTTTGGGAGAAATGACATGGTTGATTATGTGATCGCGCCGCCGGCCGTCCCCACCTTGCCCGTCGTTGGGGAAAGCGGGCGTTTCCCGGTGCGCAGGATTTACTGTGTGGGCCGCAATTACGCGGCCCATGCCAGGGAAATGGGCTTTACCGGCAGGGAAGATCCGTTTTTCTTCTGCAAGCCTGGCGATGCGTTGCTGGCAGTGCCGCAGGGCAGCGTGGGCGAAATGGCCTATCCGCCGCAAAGCCGCCATGTGGACCATGAAATCGAATTGGTGCTGGCGTTGGGCAAGGGCGGGCGCGATATCCCGGCCGAACAGGCGCTGGAGCATGTATGGGGCTATGCCATCGGCCTGGATATGACGCGGCGCGACCTGCAATCCCAGGCCAAGGAGGTGGGCCGTCCCTGGGAATTGGGCAAGACCTTCGAGCACAGCGCGACGGTTGGCGCCCTGCAGCCTCGCAGTGTTTGCGGCGACCTGGAAGCTGGCGCTATCTGGCTGGATGTGAATGGCCAGCGCCGCCAGTCGGGCGATTTGTCACAGCGCATCTGGACGCCGGCGGAAACCATTGCCTTCCTTTCGCGTTATTTCACGCTCGAAGCCGGTGACCTGATTTTCACCGGTACGCCGGAAGGTGTGGGCCGGGTGGAACGAGGCGACCACCTGTTGGGGCATGTCGATGGTCTGGGCGACCTGGAAGTGCGCGTCGTCTGAGTTTCCCCTGGCCTGTCGCCTGCCTGCGCTGCTGTGCGGGGCCGGCGGCAGGCGCTGCTGCGTCTGAGAGCCTTGGCGCGGGCTTGCTGCCTGGCGCTGTGGGCTGGGGGGCGGTTTAAGGCCGGGGCAGTCAACCGGTGCGGGCTCCTGCGCCCGCAATGGGTACAAACCGCCGGCCGGTAAGTCCGCCTAGGCCGCGCACGGCTGCCGGAACAGAATCCTTCTGTCGAACACAGGAGGATGAAATGTCCAAAGTCAGGCAGGCCGGCCAGGCCATGACCGAATATGTGATTATCGTCGCCCTGGTGGCGGTGGCTGCCATTGCCGTGTATCAGCTGTTCGGACAGGTTATCCGTGCCCAGACCGCTGCCATGGCCAGAGAATTGGCTGGCGAGGATGGTTCCGCCGAATCCGCGGCTGCGCAACAGGCTGCCGATGGGGCAGCCGCCCAGGCGGCCGCGCGCACGCTCAAGTCGTTTACCGGCAACGCCGGACAGGCGGGACAGCCATGAAGCCGGTCGTTCGCGCAAGAGGCCAGGCTTTGCCGCTGGGCGTCCTGCTGCTGGCAGCCCTGGCATTGGCCTGGGTGCATGGCTACGGCTTGAGGCAAGTTGCCGGCGCCAGGGCACGGCTGTCTCATGTCGCTGATGCCGTCGCCTACAGCGGGGCCTTGTCCCAGGCCCGCAGCCTGAATCTGCTGGCCTGGATCAGCCGGACGCAGCTCGCCCACCAGATGGCCATGGCGCATGTCGCCACCCTGGCAGCCTGGGCCGATTTCGGCAGCCGACAGGCCACGCAGCAGGGGCGGGGAAATCCGCCTGCCCACCTGATCACCAGTCTGTTCGGCGCTCGCCATGGTGCGGCCTACCGCGCTGCTTCAGCCTTGGCCGGGCAGCGGCAAGGGGCCGGCTGGGCGCAGGCTTATGCCCGCCATGACAGCCTGATCCATGACGTGCTGGAGCAGGTGCGCCAGGCCACGCTGGCCGATCTCGTGCAGACGCGCCAGGATGCCATGGCCTGGGTACTGGCGCGCAATCTGCAGGGTGATTTTTCCGGCCTGGCCGGCCGGTCTGCCGCCGCCGGCAGCCGGTTGGTGCTGTATGACGACACCCTGGCCGATGGCATCCGCCTGAGCGCCGCCGGTGCCGGGCGCGGCAGCTATGACTGGCTGGCGCACCAGGCCGCCGCGACCCCGTTCCTGGCACCACGCAACGGGACGGCGCGCAATCAATACCTGGTGTCGCCTCGTTGTCCGCATCTGCGCCATGAACTGCGGCGCAGGGGGGAAACGGCACTGGATGCCGCCGGCCACTGGCAGGCGCTGGATACCTTGTCCTTCAAGGCCTTGCGCAGCAATCGCTGGGTGGGCTGCTATTTCCGGCCTTATCCCATGGGGTGGGCCTGGGCGGCGCCGGCGGACAGGCGGCCCGGCGAGGCTCATGTGGACGGCGCTCCCGCCAGCTTCGGCGATGCCGCTTTCTGGCGCTGGCTGCAGACCCACACCGACTGGCCCCTGACTGGCAGCGCAGGCAATCCTCTGGCAACGTCCTATGCCGTGGCGGAACCTCTGGCCTTGCGCGGGCGCGGCCTGGTCGCGGATATCTCCATCGGTGTTGCAAACCCGGCTTTTTCCATCGGCCTGGCGGTACCTGCAGGGGCTTTGCTGACCACCGGTGGCGCCAGTCGCGTTGCCATGACGGGCGCCTGGCGTTTCGGTGCATTGCCCGTCGACGGCTGGTTGCGTGCGGATAGTGCCGCTGCAGTCGAATACGTCAGGCCTCACGCCAGGTCGCGCCTGCCACTGGAAGCGGCCAACCTCTATCTGCCTTACTGGCAGGCGCGGCTGACGCCAGTACCGGTGCATACCAGCAGGGCAGGGGGGCAGCGATGAAAACCTCGCTGGCAACCCATGGCCGTTGGCTGCAGGCCGGGCAGGCCTTGTTCGAATGCCTGCTGCTGGCGAGTTGCCTCATCCTGCTGTGGTTGGCCGGGCAGTGGCTGGGGCTGGCGCAACAGCGCGCGTTCAGGGTGGGAACGGAGGCACGCCGGATGGTTTTTCAACTGGCGGCAGGGATGGCAGCGCAGAACTTGTTGCGGCCGCAGGAGATGGCGCTTTCGGTGCACGAACCACAGGCAGGGCCGGTGGGCAGCGCAGCAGGCTTGCCCCAGGTCGGCGGCGCGGCAGCCGAGGCAGCCGCCTTGCGGCAGGAATTCGGTGTGCAAGCCGGGATCGCATCGGTGTATGCCCAACTACCGGCGCCGCCTCTGCCGCATTGGTTGAATATTGCGGATGCGCGGCAGCTGCCGGCCTTGCCTGGCGCATTGACGCTGCTGTCTGGTGCGGGCAGTGGTGCCGGTGATGCCTCCGTACAGCAGGATATTGCGGCAGCTGCCAGTGCGTGGCGTGCCGCAGCACATGTTTCCCTGGCCCGCGCCCAGGCGCTGGATCATGTCATGCACAGGGTGGATGCGCCCTGGCGGCCGGTTCATGACCCCGCTGCCTGGCTGCAGCACTGGGCTGGCGCGGTTCCCGAGCCAGCCGGGGTCGGCCGGAGGCTGCAATGATCCGGCGCCGACATGGGGGGCGCGCAGTGGTGTGCCTGTGCATGGCCCTCACTGGTCATGCGGCAGCTGGATGGCCGGCATCTGTGCACGCGGCGCTGTCTGGGGGGCTGGTGTCCGGCGGCGGGCTGGCCGTCGCTGGGCAAGATGGCCCGGTCTCGAACACAAGCGCTGCGCGATGGCTGGCGGCTTTTCCCTGGCCGCCGGGCGTGCACTCGCAGCATGTATTACGCGGTGCTCGCTGGCAGGGATGCCCGCTGGATGCCGTGTTGTTTACCAGTGCTGCGGCACCGCAACAACTGGCGCGTCAGCTGGCAGGCGTCCTGAATACGCGGCCAGGTTTGCTGCTGGAGCCCGAGACCTTGCGCATGCATTGGTATGACACAGGCAGGCATCAGGTACTGACCCTGGCGGCCCAGCCCGGCGGTGGCAGTATCGGCAGCTTGTCGAGCCTGATGCTGGACGGGTGCGGCGGGGCAGCAGGCCAGGCAACGGTTGATATCGTGGCTGCGCTGCGCACGGCTGATGCTGCCTCAGGTGCCGCCACCCGCCAGGCGCAGGAAGAGCTCGGGCCTCGCCAGGCGCAGGACACAGCCCGGGTGCTGCTTGATATCTCCGACCAGGTGGCCGAAATCCGGGTGCGCCAACGCCTGTATCTGCACGATGGCTTGCCGGGTGAAATCTGGCAGGCATGGGTGGACGGATTGAGGAGCGCCGGCTGGCAGGCGGCCGCGACAGAGCCGGAGGCCGGCAGCCTGGGCCAGCGACAGGCCGGCATCTGGACCAGGGACAGGCGGCGCCTGGTGTTGCGTCTCCTGCCTGCCGGCGATGCGACGGTGGCCTGGCGTCTGGATGAGGAGACCGCGCCATGAGCCGCATCGGGAGTTGGCTGGCAGGAAGCCCGCGCGTCCGGGACCGGCTGCTGCGTTTGCGTCCGGCATGGTCCTGGATGCTGGCGTTTCTGGCAGCAGGGTGTGCAGCCTGGGCGGCGCAGCGTTACCTGGACGAGCAGACAGAACGGCTGCGTCTGGCAGGCCGTAGCGTTATGGTGGAGCGTCTGGTCGCGGGCCAGCGGCTGGATGCTGGCGTGACGCTGCATTCGGCCCATCTGGCACTGCGACAGATGCCGGTGGAGTGGATGGCCAGCCATGGGCTGGTGCCGGGAGATGTGGCGCGGGTGACGGGAAAAACCTTGCGCTGGGGCCTGCAGGCGGGCGAGGCGTTGACGGAAATGCATCTGGCGGAGCCATCTCCGGTACGCCTGTCAGAGCGGCTGGCGCCGGGCCGGCGAGCCTTGACCATTACAGTCACCCAGGCCAGCACGCAATCGGGCTTGTTGCAGCCCGGGGACCGCATCGACCTCTTCGTGGCACTGCCCCGGCAGGGGCGTCGATCCACGACGTCCTTGCTGCAGGATGTCGTGGTGCTGGCTACCGGTGCGGAAATGGACGGAGACGGGCTGGCCGGCAGCGGCGCGGCGCGTGCTTACCGTACCGTGACACTGGACGTATCCCAGGATGATGCCTTACTGCTGCTGGCGGCAAGGCAGGAAGGCGATATGGTGGCCATCCTGAGAGCCAGCGGGGACAGCGGTGCTGGCCAGCTGCGCCGCAGCGTTTCCCTGGATCAGTTGCTGGGGATCGCCGCGGCACCCGCGCCAGCGGAGCCTGCCGTGCTTTATGGCAATCACCGCACCTTGCATGTACCGCCGCTCGACGGCCTGGAACCGGGAGAACAGGAGTGATTCATTGCATCGGCGCCAATCGCAGGCCTTTGGCGAGGCCGGAGCCAGGGCGGGGGCGCAGGGGAAGGATGGCCCGGCGGGCAGGTACGGGCTTGTTGCTCCTGCACCTGGCCGCCGGGGCAGCCGGCGGCGCGTCAGAAGATGGGACGCTGAGCCTGGAGGCCGGCCAGACGCATGTATTGGACGTTCCTGACCTGGGCCGCGTTGCAGTCGGCGACGGCGCCATTGTGCAGGCGGTTGCCGCCGATGGTCGCGAAGTCCTGATATTCGCCCGCCGCCAGGGTATGACCACCTTGCATGTCTGGACGCGTGCTGGCGAGCGCCAGGCCTACCGGATCGAGGTTGGGGCGGCGGGGGCGCAGCGCATGGAGCAGGAAGTGGCTGCCTTGCTGGCGCGTATCCCGAACGCGCGCAGCAGCAGGGTGGGCGGACGTCTGTTGATCGAAGGCGAGGACCTGTCGGATGCCGACCAGGAGCGTATCGGCGCGCTGGTACAGCGATATCCGGCGCTACTGGATTTTACTGGCCAGGTGGGCTGGGACCGCATGGTTTTGCTGGATGTCCAGGTCATAGAAGTGCCGCGTTCGGAGCTGCTGGAGTATGGCATACGCTGGGATGGCAGTACGCAGGGCGGTTTCGTGGGTGGTGTGGCATGGGACCTGGCCAGCGGCCGGGCGCTGGCTGCACGCCCAGGCAGCGAACTGCCGCTGGACCTGCCCTTGCCGGTGCGTTCGGCGCAATCCTATTTCGGCTTGAATGCCATGCTGGCGTCCCGCATACACGCACTGGCGCAACAAGGCGAGGCCGTCATGCTTGCCCAGCCGCAATTGCTGGCGCGCAGTGGCGCCACGGCCACGTTCCTGGCTGGCGGGGAGGTGCCGTACGTAACGGTGGATGCCAACGGCAATTCCACCACGATATTCAAGCCCTATGGCGTATCGCTGGCGATCACGCCCAGGGTGGAGCGCAATGGCGCGGTCCGTTCCCGGATCGAGGTGGAGGTCAGTGCCGTCGATGCCAGTGTATCGGCCAATGGCGGTCCGGCCATGAAAACCCGGCGCGCCGCGACTGAATTCAACGTGCGGTCCGGGCAGACGCTGGTGCTGGGCGGCTTCATTTCGCGGGAGCAACTACGCGACAAGGATGCGTTGCCGGGGTTGGGCAGCGTGCCCATTATCGGTGCCCTGTTTGGTTCCCGGCGTTTCCAGCAGCGTGAAACCGAATTGGCGATTCTGGTGACGCCGGTGGTGGTGTCCCAGGACGACCCCGGCCTGCAGCGGCGTGTCCATGCGGCACGGCAGGCCGTAGATGCGGCATTTCCAGATGGCCCGGCGATCAACGTGCCGGTCATGCCTGGTGTGCCGGAGGGGCGGCGCTGGGACCCCTATGCCGGTGACGGCTCGCAATGGCAGCAGGAAGCCGCAGTCACTGCACCAGGCAATGTCTATGACTTCGATGAGTGAGATGCGCATGGTGGAAATCGAGATCATCCAGGACGACGGCCCGGTCGAACGCCGCGTGCTGGCCTTGCCTGTCCTGATCGGCCGCGACGAGCGGTGCGATCTGCGTCTGCGCTCCTGGCGAGTGGCGCGCATGCACGCCAGGCTGAGCGCCCATGCGGGCGATCTCTTGCTGGAGGATCTGGGTTCCTGGCACGGGACCTGGGTTAACCAGCGAAGAATTGCCCGTTATGGCCCTTTGATGCCGGAAGACCTGGTTGTCATCGGCGCCTGCCGCCTGCAGGTGCGACGCCTTGCGCCGCAAGTGGATGGGCAGGGTCGGCAGGGTGATGGCGGAAGTGGTGCGGCGGCGCAGCTTGGCATGCCGGTTTTCCCGGCAGGCCAGCCGGCTCAGGGGCTGACCATTGCAGGCGATGCTGCTGGCCCTGCCGCAGCCGGGGCTATTCCCCAGGCAATGCCGCTGCCCCAACACCTGCCGGCAGTGGATGGCGGCCTGGTGCGCCGCTTGCATGGCGTGCTGCTGCAGGAACTGGATCTGCGCCGCCGCAATGTCGAAGACATGAACGATGCCGCGCTGCGCAGCCAGGCGCACGAGGTTCTGTCCGCGTGGTTGTCGCAACATAGTCGACTGGACGTAGAGGAGGGGCCGCATGGCGTGCCCGAAGGCGGACGTCTTCCTGCAGATGCCGCGGGGCAGCGGGCATTGCTGGAGCGGGTGCTGGACGAGGCGCTGGGCTATGGCCCCTTGCAGCCCCTGATGGCAGAAGACGGTATTACCGAGATCATGGTCAATGGACATGAGGAAATCTATGTCGAACGCCAGGGACGCTTGCAGCGCCACGATGCCGTGTTCAGCAGCGAAGCGGCGCTGCTGGCTGTGATGGAACGCATGGTGGCGCCCGTGGGGCGACGGCTGGATGAGAACATGCCGCTGGCTGATGCGCGCCTGCCGGATGGCTCCCGGGTGCATGCGGTCATCCGGCCGATTGCGGTGCAGGGCCCCAGCCTGACGATACGGCGCTTTCCCCGGCGCCGTCCGGGGCTGGACGAACTGGTCAGCCTGGGAGCGCTGGATCAGGGCATGTCGTCGTTTCTGGCGCAATGCGTGCGCTTGCGCTGCAATATCATTGTTGCCGGCGGCACCGGGTCGGGCAAGACCACCTTGCTCAATGCCTTGTCGCATTGCATTGCGCCGCATGAGCGCGTGATTACCATTGAGGACGCTGCCGAATTGCGCCTGCAACATGCGCATAAGGTGGTACTGGAAGCCCGCCCGCCGAACCAGGAAGGCAAGGGCGCCATCAGCATTCGTGAACTGGTGCGCAATGCCTTGCGCATGCGACCGGACCGCATTGTCGTGGGTGAGTGCCGCGGGGCCGAAGCCCTGGACATGCTGGCGGCCATGAACACCGGGCACGAGGGGTCGCTGACCACCCTGCACGCCAATTCCCCGCGTGATGCCCTGGCTCGGCTGGAAACCATGGTGCTGATGGCGGGCATGGCGCTGCCACTGGCGGCCGTGCGCGAGCAAATTGCCGCCAGCGTGGATTTGCTGGTGCAACTCGTGCGTTTGCCGGATGGCCGCCGTGTCATTGCCGAAGTCACCGAACTGTGCGGCATCGAAAGCCAGTGCCTGCAGACTTTGCCGCTGTTCAGTTTTGATCGCCGTTCAGGCAGCCATCGTCGCGGTGCGTCCGTTCCCACGTTTTTTGAAAGCTGGCGCAAGCAGGGCATTGATTTCGATCCCACATCCTTCCCGGGGCCGGGCTACGACACGACGGCAGAGAACGGCTGGCACGACAATACAGTCGGCCTGGCGCCGACACCGCCAGGCATGCTGTTGCCGGCATCTTCCTGGGCGGATGATGGGCCGGGCCGGAGGGCCACGCCATGAATCCGGGCTGGGTCGTTCTGGCGGCTGCGCTGGCGGCGGCGGGCCTGGCCTGGGCGCTGGCGCAGGGGATGGCCGGCTGGCTGCAGCGTTATCGCGATGCCTTTGCTGCGGGAGCGCGCTATCGGATGGATGCCTTCTTTCTGTCCATGGACTTGTCGCGGTTCTGGTTGCCGGCCTTGCTGGCCGCCTTGGGCGCTGGCCTGGCGGGGTATGCCTGGAGCGGTTCCTGGCTGCTGTGTTTTACCCTGGCTGGCATTCTGATGCTCCTGCCGCGCGGACTGGCCCGTTGGGGGTGGCAGCGGCGCGGGCGCCAGCTGGATGCGCAGTTGCCGGAAATATTGCTGGCGCTGGCATGGGCCATGCGTGGTGGCGCCAGCCTGCATGGGGCCTTGCGTGCTGTCGTGGTTGAAGCCGAGGCGCCGGCAAGGCAGGAGTTTGGCCTGCTGCTGCGGGAGCAGCGCATGGGTGTGAATTTCGAGCAGGCCCTGGGCAACCTGTATCGCCGTGTCCAGACACAGGAGCTGGCATTGCTGGTAGCGGTTCTGGGCATTGCCGCGCAGTCTGGCGGGAATCTGGCCGACGCCCTGCAGGGCTTGGCCGAAACGCTGTCCGAGCGTTTGCGCATTCAGCGCCGTTTGCGGGCCATGACGGCGCAGGGCATCCTGCAGGCGTGGATCATGGGTGCCTTGCCGGTGTTTCTGCTGGCCGTGCTGCAATGGCTGGAACCAGAGGCCATGCATGGTCTCTGGCATACCCCGGCCGGCTGGGCAACGCTGGGCGTGCTGGCAGTGTTGCTGGCGGCCGGAGGCTGGTTCATCCGGCGTATCGTGAGCATTGCGCCATGAACCCGTCCCTGCCGGAAGATGGCGTTGCCTGGATGCTGCTCTGCATGGCGTGTACCGCGCTTGCCGTGGGCATTGCCATCCGGCAGGGACGGGGCAAGTGCCTGGGCGGCGGGGCGTCGGGGAGGCGGCTGGCAAGCGCTGGGGGCGGCTTGCCATGGGTATGGCGCCTGACCTTACCCGTGCTGCACCGCATGTCGTGGTGTGCGCGGCCGGTTCTGGGGTGGCATAGCCGGCCTCGCCTTGAGACACTGCTGCAAAGCGCAGGTCTGGCGTCAGTGCTGGACCCGCTGGTACTGAGGACGGCGCAATGCCTGCTGACAGCGCTGGCGATGCTGGCGGGTATCGCCGCCATGCTTTTGCAAGAGGCCGCTGCGGCGTCCGCCTGGTACTGGCTGGGCGTAGCGGCGGGGGCGCTGGCAGCCTGGCACTGGCCCTGCCTCAGGCTGGTTGCCAGGGCGCGTGAGCGGCGGCGGCAGATGTCCGCCGATCTGCCCCTGGTACTGGAAATGCTGGCCCTGTGCCTGGCTGGCGGCCAGCACTTCAATGGCGCCATGCAGCAGATTGCCAGGCATGCCCCGCGTGGCGCCTTGCACCAGGAGTTCCTGCTGGCCCTGGCAGAGATATCCCAGGGCCGTCCTAGAGTGGATGCGATCCGGTTGCTGGCACGCCGTACCGGCTTGCCAGCGTTGCGGCGCTTTGCTGCCGTGCTGGCGCAGGCGGATGGCCTGGGCATGGCGCTGGGCCCCTTGTTGAGGGCGCAGGCCAGGCAAATGCAGGATGAACGATTCCAAAGGGCGGAAAAACAGGCCATGGAAGCGCCGGTGAAGATGCTGTTGCCCTTGATGACTTGCATCTTTCCCTGCACTTTCCTGGTACTGGCCTATCCCATCATGCATTATTTGCAGCCCGGGGCCATAGGATGACAGACAAGGTGGATGCCTGCACAGGTGCCGGCCAGGTAGCCGCCGACGCCTTCAGCCCCGGCGGCAGGCCTGCACGGATGATAGTGGCAGCAACATGGTGGCAGCGCTTGCGCGGCTGGTTCTGGCGTGATTCGCAAGCCGGCACAGCCGCCCTGTTGTTGCTGCCCTGTCGCGCGGTGCACAGCTGCTTCATGCGACGGGCGCTGGATGTGTATTTTTTTGATGGCCGCGGACGTTGCGTCAGGCGTGTGCGGGCGATGCGACCGTGGCGTTGCGCCTGGCATCCTTCTGCGGTGGCGGTGCTGGAGCTGCGCGCGGGGCAGTCCTGGCCAGGGGGCTGGCGCGAGTTGCGGCAGGTGGTCCGGCGCGAGCTGCGCCGGTGGTGGGCGCCTGAACCGCTGGTTCAGGCGCCGAGGGTGGCATCAGGCGCCCGGGCCGTCGGCCATATTGGCCTGTGCACGGCTGGCAGCACCGAATACCGTGGCGTAGTTCACATAGGCGCTGCAGGACCAGACGGCGGCAGCGAACAGATTGACCGCCATGGCCAGCGCAGCCACCACGGAACTGAGGCCGGGCATGGCAAACGCCAGCATGTTGGCGATGAAATGCACTGCATAGAGCATGATGCCCCAGGTGGCGGCATAGAGCAGGAACGCCCATTTATTGCGCCAGCAAGCGACCAGGGAGAAGAAAATGGCTCGCGTGACTGGTAACTGGTGCCACGCGACCAGCAGGGGCGTGAACCAGAACAATGCCGAAACGCCCGCATACAGCACGCCGAAAATGATGGCAGGCATGCGCATGGCATCCAGGAAGGGGGCGATGTTTTCTTCCTGCATGGCGCGTTCCAGCTCCATGGTCAGCGTGTCGGAGAACGGCATGAACGCCAGCATGGCGGCCAGCAGGATCAGGCCGAATTGCAGGCCGCCCACCACCAGCAGGCGGGCGGGCACGCCGGGCTCGCGCAATGGCTGCACCCAGGCGGCAGGGTGGGCGGGCTGGCCGCTGGCGAGCGCCCGGCAGCCGCTGAGCGTCATGACGGTGATGAAGGGCACGAAGAACTGGGCCAGCAGGGGGCCTATGGGCGCCAGGTTCATCGCCAGCATGCCCAGCATGGTGATGAACATCATCCATGTGAAGAGTGGCAGGGGTTGGCGTCGGAATAGCCGGTACCCCTGACTGATCCAATACCAGCCCGCGGAGGCAGGCAGCGTGGAGGCTTGCATGTTGCTTGGGTCCTTTATGCGTTGGCGTCAGGGCAGGGGGACCAGGGCATCACCCTGGCGTTGCAGCAGAACGCGCTCGAAGTGCGTCGGGTCGTGCGGCTTGAGGGTCTGTGCCGGGCGCGGCAGGAAGAAGTCGTAGAGGCGCGAGAGCCAGAAACGCAAGGCTGCGCCGCGCAGCATGGCGGGCCAGATGTCGCGCTCTGCTGCCGTGAAAGGCCGTTCGCTGGCGTAGGCTTGCAGCCAGGCGCTGGCCAGCGCCGGGTCCAGTTGGCCGCTGGTCCTGTCTATGCACCAATCGTTGACGGAAACGGCAACGTCGAACAGCCAGGTGTCGCAACCGGCGAAATAGAAGTCGATGATGCCCCCCATGATGGGGACCTCATAGGTGCCGGCGAACAGGACATTGTCACGGAACAGGTCGCAGTGCGCCGGGCCGGACGGCAGACTGGCGTAGGCGGCGCCAGCAGCCAACGCTTCCTGCTCGGCCAGCGTGCGGTCCAGTAGTTCAGCCTGCCGGGTGTCCAGGAACGGGCGCACGGTGGGAGCGGTCTGGCGCCACCAGGGCAGCCCGCGCAGATTGGGCTGATGCAGGGCGAAATCCTGCGCAGCCAGGTGGGCGCGAGCCAGCGTCTTGCCGATCAGGGCGCCGTGGGCGGCGCTGGGGGCAGGTTCATAGCCGCCGGGCAGACGGCTCACGATGGCGCAGGGCTTGCCATTGAACGAACAGAGCCGCTCGCCGGTCTTCAGCGTCTGCGGCTCCGGCACGGGGATGCCGCGCTGCGCCAGGTGGTGCATCAGTTCGATATAGAACGGCAGTTGTTCCAGCGTGAGGACTTCGAACAGCGTCAGGACGAATTCGCCGCGGGTCGTGCTCAGGAAAAAGTTGGAATTCTCTATGCCGGCGGTAATGCCGCGCATGGATACCAGTTCGCCCAGGTCGTAGCGTTCGAGCAATTCGCGCGCTTGTTGGTCGGAGACAGGAGTAAAAACGGCCATAGCGTGAATGCGGCGCGGCACGGATGCCGAAAGAAAATGGTCAGGGAACTCCCTCAGGACAGCATGTTCTGGCAGCCGAAAGGGCGGCCAGTGCAGCGGCGGGAGCAGGCGTAACTGGACATTTTAGTGCATACGGCGGGTCCGCTGGACGCGTCTTTGCCGCAAGCCGGGCGCGGTACTGGCGGGACGCCTGCGTTTTCAGGTCTAATACTCGCCTGGCTCGCGCGTTGCCATGCCGTTCCCGTTCCGCATGAGCAGCGGCCATGCAGGCCAGGCCGCTGCCGGCAGGCTGGTTCGGCCCTTCCCGCGGGCGGGTATTTCCGGGAAGCTTTTCCCTGGGCAAGGAATTTTCATGACCTCACCATCACACGCAGATCTGCCGTCCTCGCAAACAGGCGCTCTTCCGGATGCGTCCGAAACCGGCGGCGACCGCCTGGCCCAGGCGCTGGCGCGTATCCAGGAGCTTGAAATCCGTTCGACGCTGGCCGACGACATGCTGGAGCAGCTCAACCAGGAGGTGTTCCGCATGCAACGCCAGTTGGAAGCCGTGCAGCGCCAGCTGGCCGACCTGCGCGACCAGATTCCTGCGGACAGCACGACATTCCGCAGCCTGCGCGACGAACTGCCGCCGCATTACTGATTGCTCTGCCGGCTGCCAGCCGCGTCCGGGCACGCGGCCCTACAATGGCGGTCTTTTCCCGTCTTCAAGAGAATGTTCCGTATGTCCTGGGTCTCCCCGGAATCCTGGCGCCTGTGCGTGGCGCCGATGATAGATGTGACGGATCGCCACTGCCGTTTTTTCCACCGCTTGCTGGCTCCGCGTGCGCTGCTGTATACCGAGATGATCACCACCGGCGCGCTGCTGCATGGCGATGCCGGGAGACACCTGGAATATGATGCGGCCGAGCATCCCGTGGCCTTGCAGCTGGGGGGCAGCGAACCGGATGCGCTGGCGCGGGCCGCCAGACTGGGCGAGCAGGCTGGCTATGACGAAATCAACCTGAACTGCGGTTGTCCTTCGGAACGGGTGCAGCAGGGCGCTTTTGGCGCCTGCCTGATGGCGGAGCCCCGGCTGGTGGCCGATTGCATTCAGGCCATGCGTGAAGTCGTGCAGGTGCCTGTGACGATAAAGCATCGCCTGGGCCTGGACGACGAGCAGAGCTATGGCTTTGTCCGGGATTTTGTCGGCGTCCAGTACGAAGCCGGCTGCCGGGTGTTCGTCGTGCATGCGCGCAATGCCGTCCTGAAAGGCCTGTCACCCAAGGAAAATCGCCAGATTCCGCCGCTGCGTTATGCATTCGCGCGGCAACTGAAACAGGATTTCCCTGATTGCGTCATCGTGCTCAATGGCGGGCTGGCGACTGCCGAGCAGGCCGAGGCTGAAGGGCAGGGGCTCGACGGCGTGATGCTCGGGCGCGCAGCCTGGCACCAGCCGGAAGTGTTGCGTGAGTTGTCGCAGCGTTTCTGGCCCGGCGACGCCAGTCTGGACGATACCGATGTATTGCAGCGCTATGCCGCCTACACGGAACGCATGGTCGCCCAGGGGGTGCCCATGCGCATTCTGGTCCGGCCGCTGCTGGGCTGGGGCAATGGCCGCAAGGGGGCGCGGCGCTGGCGTCAGATGCTCTCCGACCATCGGCTGCTGGGGCAGGAAGACCCCGGGCTGCTGTTGCGCGCCTGGGAACAGGTGGCCTGAGCCACTGGGGCGTTCAGGGGGGGCGCCGGGTTTTCCTAGGCAGCCAATGAAAAACGCCTGGCCGGCAGGGCCGGGCAGGCGTTTTCAGGCAAGGCAGGCGCTTATTGCTCGTCTGCCGGTGCTGGGTCTTCGTTGGGCCAGGCGCGGATATAGGCCTTGAGCATCTTGTTTTCGAATTGCTGTGCCGAAACGACGGCCTGGGCCATGTCGAAGAAAGAGATCACGCCCTGCAGCGTAGGGCCATCCATTACGGGGACATAACGCGTGCGGTTTTCCAGCATGAGTCGCTGGACTTCGTCGGCGCTGGTGTTGGGCGATACGCTGATGGGGGCGTCGTCCATGATGGAGCGGATGGTCGTATCGCCGACATCGCCCGCCCGCTCGTTCAAGAGCCGGATGATTTCACGGAAGGTCAGCATCCCGGCCAGGGTGCCATGCTCCATGATGACCAACGAACCGATATCGTGCTCGCTCATGGTGGTGATGGCCTGCGCCACAGGCGTGTCCGGGGTTGCGGTGTAGAGCGTGTCGCCTTTGACACGCAGGATTTCACTGACTTTTAGCATGATGGGACTCCTCGCTGTTTATCGAGGGACGGGATAGGAAAGCGGAGATCGGGGGGGCATCCTGGTCATGCCTCAGGCCCGCGGCAAGCGTGTCTGCGAGGTCGCCGGACAACAGTTCGTCCAGGGTGGCTTCAGGCCCGTATTGGCCCAGTGCGTTCGCGGTGGCCTGTATCAGCTGGGCGCCGTCTTGCTGGGCAAGTGCGGTCGTGCGGGTCAGCAGCAGGCGGTCGATCAGCGGGCCGATGGTGGTGCGGCGCGGGTCGCTGCTCAGTACCCAGCGTTCCTTTCCGCGTATGCGGGCGGGGGCTGCCAGGCCGAGATCCTGCAGCGCCGCCAGGGCAATATCCAGGTCTTCGGGGTGCATGGCGAGCGTGGCGCAGGATTCCCGCTGGCTGATGCCCTGGCCTTGCTGGCTCCAGTCTGCATATAGCGCCTGCAATACAGTAATGGTATCGAGGTAGGCTGCGCCGGCAGGCCGGGTGTCGGTGGTCAGGCCATACAGGCGGATGCCGGGCAGTGATGCCGTCAGCACTGCGCCGGCCACGACCGTCAGCCAGGATAGATAAATCCACAGCAGGAAGACGGGGACGGCGGCGAAAGCGCCATAAATGACGGTATAGCTGGGGAACTGGCTGATGTAATAGGCAAAGCCCGCCTTCATTGTTTCCAGCACGATGGCGGTCGCAAAGCCGCCGATGGCGGCGTCGCGCCAGCTGACGGTGCGATTTGGCACGACCACGAACAGGGCGGTGAAGGCCAGGCCGGTCAGCAGGACGGGCAACACGGAAAGCCCGATGTTGACCAGTGGCGAGAGGTCGCCAGCCAGCCCCATGGAGGTGCGTGCCAGGATCGACGTGGCCCAGAGGCTGGCCCCCATGACCAGCGGCCCCAGGCTGATCACGGCCCAGTAGACCAGGATGCGCTGGTGCAGGGGGCGCTGGCGCGACACGTGCCAGATGTCATTGAGCGCGGAATCTATGGTCATGATGAGCATGACCGAGGTGACGATCAGGGCCATACTGCCGATGGCCGTCAACCGTGAGGCCTGCTGCGCGAACTGGTTGAGGTACTCCATGATGTCGGCCGACACTTCGGCGGGCATCAGGTTGCTGGCCAGGTAGTCTTCCAGCGCCTGCCTGAAATCGGAAAAGAGGGGGAAGGCGGTGAACAGCGACAGCACCACAGCCAGCAGCGGCACGATGGCGAGCACCGTGGTGAATGTCAGGCTGGACGCGACCTGTGTCAGTCGCTCGCCGGCAATGCGGTCAACGGCAAAACTCAGCACGCGTCCGACCCTGCCCAATGGGCCGGGGCTGGGGGACTGGGGGCTGACGATAGGTTGGTCAGTGGCGCTCATTCGAAGATAATAGCAGCATGAATGCTCAACTCAAGCCCCAGGCGGGCACTGCCGCATCCCTTGAACATTTGACGGTGCGCAACAGCTACGCCGCCTTGCCCGAGGATTTCTATTCCCGGGTGCGGCCCATGCCCTTGCAGACCGCCAGAATGCTGCATGTGAATCCGGAAGGCTGCGCCTTGCTCGGGTTGACGCCGGAGGCGTTGCGCACTGATGCTGCCTTGCAGGTCTTGTCCGGCGCTGCGCCGTTTCCGGGCGGGGAGAGTGTCGCCGCAGTTTATAGCGGCCACCAGTTCGGGGTCTGGGCAGGGCAGTTGGGCGACGGGCGTGCGCACCTGATTGCGGAAGTGCAGGGCCCGCAGGGTAGCTGGGAAGTCCAGCTGAAAGGGTCGGGGCGCACCCCGTATTCGCGCATGGGTGACGGGCGTGCGGTATTGCGTTCATCGGTGCGCGAATACCTGGCCGCGGAAGCCATGCATGGCCTGGGCATCCCGACCACGCGTTCGCTTGCATTGGTGGCCTCGGATGACCCGGTGCGCCGCGAAACCATGGAAACGGCGGCGATCGTCACCCGGCTCGCGCCCAGCTTCGTGCGCTTCGGTTCATTCGAGCATTGGTATGCGCAACGCCGTGCTGGCCTCCTGCAGCGCCTGTGCGACGACATCATCGACCGTTTCTACCCGGAGTGCCGCGCCGCAGGCGGTACTGGCGATGTTGTCATCGCCCGCTGGCTGGCGGCAGTAACCGACCGTACTGCCGCGCTGATGGCCGATTGGCTGGCCGTCGGCTTCTGCCATGGCGTCATGAATACCGACAACATGTCCATCCTGGGCCTGACGATGGACTACGGCCCCTATGCCTTCATGGACGGCTTCAAGGCCAACCATATCTGCAATCATTCCGACCACGAAGGGCGCTACGCCTGGAATGCGCAGCCCGCCGTGGCGCATTGGAATCTGTTTCGGCTGGCCGAGGCCTTGCAGCCGCTGGTGCCGGACGTGGAAATGCTGCGGGATGCCGTGCGTGGCTTCGAGGCGGCATTCATGACGCATTGGCGCGAACGCCAGCGCCGCAAGCTGGGGCTGGCGCAATGGCGCGACGAAGAAGACGATACCCTGATGGATGGCCTGTGGCGTCAGATGCACATTTCAGGGGCGGATTTCACCCTGACCTTCCGGGCGCTGGCTGGTGTGGCGGCGGGGGATACCGGGGCGTTCCTCGATCAGTTTGCCGATCGCGCCGGGGCGGCGCAGTGGCTGCAAACCTACCAGGCGCGGCTGGCGCAGGATGGGCTGCCGCCGGAGGCCGTGGCGGCGGGCATGAATCGCGCCAATCCTCTCTATGTATTGCGCAATCACCTGGCCGAATTGGCCATACGCGCGGCCGAGCAAGGCGATGCCAGCGAGATTGAAAACCTGCTGGAATGCCTGCGCAATCCGTGGGAATCCCGGCCAGGCTTCGAGCACTATGCACGGCAGGCGCCAGATTGGTCCGCCGGGCTGGTCATCAGTTGTTCGTCCTGAAAATGTCATAATGCGGGCGTTGCGCGCACTGCCGCCAGGCGGGGCTGCGGCGTTCTCCTGCCTGCCGGACTCAACCCTGTCCGGCCTTTGTCTTCTTTGGCGTCCGTCTTGCATCGGCGCCTTGCGTCCTTAGAGTCCTGCTTATGTCCGGTAACACCCTAGGAAAACTGTTTTGCGTGACAAACTTCGGCGAGTCCCACGGCCCGGCCATCGGCTGTGTGGTCGACGGCTGCCCACCGGGGCTGCCCCTGTCGGTCGAGGATATCCAGTTCCAGCTGGACCGCCGGCGCCCAGGCACGTCGCGGCATGTCACGCAGCGCCAGGAAGCAGATCAGGTCGAGATCCTGTCAGGTGTCTATGAGGGCGTCACCACAGGCACGCCCATCGGGTTGTTGATACGCAACACCGACGCGCGCAGCAAGGATTACGGCAACATCCTGGATACCTTCCGGCCCGGCCATGCGGATTATGCCTACTGGAAAAAATACGGCGTGCGCGATCCGCGCGGCGGCGGTCGTTCGTCGGCCCGCCTGACCGCGCCCACCGTGGCGGCTGGCGCCATTGCCCGCAAATGGCTGGAAGCCAGTCATGGCGTGCGCGTTCGCGGTTACATGAGCCAGCTCGGCCCTATCCGGATTCCCTTCGAGTCGTGGGATGAGGTCGGCAACAACCCCTTCTACGCGCCGAATGCCGGCATCGTGGCGGAACTGGAAGCCTATATGGATCAGTTGCGGCGTGATGGCGACTCCATCGGCGCGCGCATCGAGGTCGTGGCTGAAGGCGTGCCGGCGGGCTGGGGGGAACCCATCTATGACCGCCTGGACGCGGACATCGCCCACGCCATGATGGGCCTGAACGCCGTCAAGGGTGTTGCCATCGGCGCAGGCTTTGAATCCATTGCCCAGCGCGGTTCCGAACATGGCGATGAAATCACGCCGGACGGCTTCCTGAGTAATCATGCGGGCGGCATCCTGGGCGGTATTTCCTCAGGGCAGTCCGTGACGGTGTCTCTGGCCATCAAGCCCACGTCCAGCATCCGGGTGATGCGCCAGTCGGTCAACCGGGCGGGCGAACCCGTGGAAGTGCAGACCCTGGGGCGCCATGACCCATGCGTGGGCATACGCGCTACGCCGATAGCCGAGGCTCTGCTGGCGCTGGTGCTGGCGGATCATGCGCTGCGCCAGCGCGGCCAGGCAGGCGAACCGGTCCGGGGCTGAGGCCCTTCGGATACAGGTGGCCGGCAGCCGCCTGTACGCCCAGGCATTTGTTTTCGCAGTAGAATTTTCCTGCGACGAACGGCCCCCTGCATGACACTCTGTGTCATGCAGGGGGCCGTTCTGCTTTCCATGCTTGGCATAATGATTTCATGGCCTCACCGGATGGCCGCCGGCGCGATCCGCGGCAGCCGTCCTCCACGAAGCGAGTGAAAACATGGCATTGACCCTTTATGACAAGCTCTGGCGCGACCATCTGGTGCACCAGGAATCCGACGGCTCCTGTCTGATCTATATCGACCGGCAATTGCTGCACGAAGTCACCAGCCCGCAGGCCTTCGAAGGCCTGGCGCTGGCTGGCCGCAAGCCGTGGCGCGTCAGTGCCAACCTGGCTGTGGCCGACCATAATGTGCCGACCAAGAACCGCAGCGCTGGCATCGAGGATCCGATCTCCAAATTGCAGGTCGATACCCTGGACAGCAACTGTGCGACCTATGGCATTACCGAATTTCCCATGAGCGACGTGCGGCAGGGCATTGTCCACGTGGTCGGCCCGGAGCAGGGGGCAACCTTGCCCGGCATGACCGTGGTGTGCGGGGATTCCCACACCAGCACGCACGGCGCCGTAGCGGCCCTGGCTTTCGGTATTGGCACTTCCGAGGTCGAGCATGCGTTGGCGACCCAGACCCTGACCATGAAAAAGAGCCGCAACATGCTCGTCAAGGTCGAGGGCAAGCTGCCTTTCGGCTGCACTGCCAAGGACGTCGTTCTGCATGTGATCGGCATTATCGGTACGGCGGGCGGCACGGGCCACGCCATCGAATTCGCCGGCAGCACGATTCGCGAACTGTCGGTCGAAGGCCGCATGACCATCTGCAACATGGCCATCGAGGCCGGTGCGCGTTCGGGTCTGGTGGCTGTCGATGACAAGACTGTCGACTATTTCCGTGGCCGTCCCTTCGCGCCCAGTGGCGTGCTGTGGGATCAGGCCGTGGCCTACTGGCGCACACTGCATTCCGACCCCGGCGCGCATTTCGATCGTGTCGTGGAAGTCGACGCGCGCGAAATCAAGCCGCAGGTCAGCTGGGGCACCTCTCCGGAAATGGTGTTGCCGGTGGACAGCCGCGTGCCGGATCCTGACCGTGAGCGCGATGACGTGCGCCGCAGTGGCATGGAGCGGGCGCTGGAGTATATGGGCCTGACGCCGAACACGCCGCTGGTGGATATCCGCATCGACCGTGTATTTATCGGTTCCTGCACCAATTCGCGTATCGAGGACTTGCGTGCCGCTGCGGAAGTGGCGCGTGGCAAGCGTGTGGCCCGCAATGTGAAGCAGGCCATGGTCGTGCCGGGTTCCGGATTGGTGAAGCTGCAGGCCGAGCGCGAAGGCCTGGACCGCATCTTTATCGACGCGGGTTTCGAATGGCGTGAACCGGGCTGCTCGATGTGCCTGGCCATGAATGCCGACCGGCTGGAGCCGGGCGAGCGTTGCGCATCCACGTCGAACCGTAATTTCGAGGGCCGCCAGGGCATGGGTGGACGTACCCATCTGGTCAGTCCCGCCATGGCCGCCGCCGCAGCCATTGCCGGCCATTTTGTCGATGTCAGGAATTTCAGGTAAACCAACATGCAAGCATTCACCGTACACGAAGGCCTCGTTGCCCCCCTGGACCGGGAAAACGTCGATACCGACCTGATCATCCCCAAGCAGTTCCTGAAGTCGATCAAGCGTACCGGCTTTGGCCCCAACCTGTTCGACGAACTGCGCTACCTGGACCACGGCGAACCGGGCATGGATAACAGCAAGCGTCCGCTGAACCCGGATTTCGTGCTGAACCAGCCGCGCTACGCCGGGGCCTCCATCCTGCTGGCGCGCAAGAACTTCGGCTGTGGCTCCAGTCGCGAACACGCGCCCTGGGCGCTGAGCCAGTATGGTTTCCGTGCCATCATTGCGCCGTCGTTCGCTGATATCTTCTTCAACAACAGCTTCAAGAACGGCCTGCTGCCCATCATCCTGTCGGAACTCGATGTGGCCCGCCTGTTTGATGAAGTGAAGGCCTTCCCGGGCCACAAGTTGACGGTGGATCTGGCGCGCCAGGTGGTCGTCAAGCCCGAAGGCGGCGAGTTGCCGTTCGATATCGACGAGTTCCGCAAGCATCGGTTGCTCAACGGGCTGGACGACATCGGCCTGACCCTGCAGAAGTCCGACATGATCCGCCAGTTCGAAGCAGAACGCCTGGCGCGTCATCCCTGGCTCGAAAGTCGCCAGTTGCGCTGAGTCTGGCCGGTCCGGTTGCCGGTGCTGCCAGGCGCTGGCAGCCGGACCGGATCGCAACGGGGGCGGCTCTTACCATAGTTGAATGCATATAATTTTCCATTAACTTCTCGCAAAACGATCTCTCATGGCTCACAAAATCGCAGTGCTCCCCGGTGATGGCATCGGCCCCGAAATCGTCGCCCAGGCGGTCCGCGTCCTGCAGGCGTTGAATCTGCCGCTCGAAATCGCGCAAGCACCGGTCGGTGGCGCTGCCTATGACTTGCACGGCCATCCGCTGCCTCCTGGCACGCTGTCGCTGGCGCAGGAATCGGATGCCATCCTGTTTGGCGCCGTGGGGGATTGGAAGTACGACAAACTGGCACGTGAACTGCGTCCGGAACAAGCCATTCTGGGCCTGCGCAAGGCCCTGGGCCTGTTCGCCAACCTGCGTCCGGCTATCCTCTACCCGGAACTGGCAGCGGCATCGACGCTCAAGCCGGAAGTGGTGTCCGGGCTGGATATCCTGATCCTGCGCGAACTGACCGGCGACATCTATTTCGGCACGCCGCGTGGTGTGCGTACGGCCGAAGATGGTGCGTTCCAGGGGCAGCGTGAAGGTTTCGACACCATGCGCTACGCCGAAAGCGAAGTGCGCCGCATTGCCCACCTGGGCTTCCAGTCGGCCCAGAAGCGCAATCGCAAGCTGTGCAGTGTGGACAAGGCCAATGTGCTGGAAACCTCGCAGTTCTGGCGCGATATCGTGATCGACGTGGCGCGTGACTACCCGGATGTGGAACTGAGCCATATGTATGTGGACAATGCCGCGATGCAGCTGGTGCGTGCACCGCGCCAGTTCGACGTGATCGTGACCGGCAACCTGTTCGGCGATATCCTGTCCGACGAAGCCGCCATGCTGACCGGTTCCATCGGCATGTTGCCTTCGGCCTCGCTGAACGAAAAGCGCCAAGGCCTGTACGAACCCAGCCATGGTTCGGCACCCGACATCGCTGGCCAGAATCTGGCCAATCCGCTGGCCACCATTCTGTCGGCTGCCATGCTGTTGCGCTATTCGCTGGATCTTGGCGAACAGGCAGACCGCGTCGAAGCCGCTGTCCGCAAGGTGCTGGCCGATGGCCTGCGTACCGCCGATATCTATGAAGAGGGCACGCGCAAGGTCGGCACCAGCGAGATGGGCGACGCCGTTCTGGCCGCACTGTAAGCCGCCGTCACCGGGCCCCTGGGCGGGCCCGGTGGTGCGGGTTCCATGACGAGGCAGGCCAGCCGGCCCTTACCGGCGGCCTGCCTTGTTTGCCTGGCGCTCGCAGGCGGGAGCCAGACGGCACCTGGAGATTGTTGCGTCCGCTTTACGTCACCCTCGAAAATGGCGCATTATTTCGCGGAAAATCCAGGTAAACCCTGGCAATTCTGATACATTCTTATACCTAAGGGCCATAACGTCAGGAGAGGGCGGGATGGCTTGTTCTTCACACATAAAACAGAGCGAATACAGATGACTCAAGCCGTCGGTCTGGTCGGCTGGCGCGGCATGGTGGGATCCGTCCTCATGCAGCGCATGCGCGACGAAAACGATTTTTCCCTGATTGAACCCGTGTTCTTCACGACCAGCCAGGTGGGTGCAGCTGCGCCGTCCTGGGCGACTGGCGCGGGTCCGTTGCAGGATGCCTACGATATTGATGCATTGGCGAAACTGCCGATCATTGTGACGGCGCAGGGCGGCGACTACACCAAGGCTGTGCACGGCAAGTTGCGTGCCTCTGGCTGGAAGGGCATCTGGATCGACGCAGCCAGCTCGCTGCGCATGAATGATGATTCCATCATCGTGCTGGACCCGGTGAACCGCAATGTCATCGACGCGGCGCTGAATCGCGGCGTGCGTGATTTCATCGGCGGCAATTGCACGGTCAGCTGCATGCTGATGGGCCTGTCCGGCCTGTTCCAGCACGACCTGGTCGAGTGGATGACCAGCATGACCTATCAGGCGGCTTCCGGCGGCGGCGCGCAGCACATGCGCGAACTGCTGACCCAGTTCGGCCTGGTCAATGAATCCGTCCGCCCCCTGCTCGACGACCCGGCTTCCGCCATCCTGGAAATCGACCGTGGCGTGCTCGACCTGCAACGCAGCGGCAAACTGCCGACCGAGCGTTTCGGCGTGCCGCTGGCCGGCAATCTGATTCCCTGGATCGACTCCGACCTGGGTAATGGCGTTTCCCGCGAAGAATGGAAGGCCGAGGCCGAAACCAACAAGATCCTGGGCCGTGGCCCGGCCTTCGGTGGCGAACCGACGCCCATTGACGGCTTCTGCGTGCGCATTGGCGCCATGCGCTGCCACAGCCAGGCACTGACAATCAAGCTCAAGCGCGATGTGCCGCTCGATGAAATCACCGACATCATTGCGCAAGGCACGGACTGGGCCAAGGTCATCCCGAATGACAAGGAATCCACGGTCCACGGCCTGACGCCGGTTGCTGTCACGGGCACGCTGGATATTCCGGTGGGCCGTCTGCGCAAGCTGTCCATGGGCAAGGATTACCTGGGTGCCTTCACCGTGGGCGATCAGTTGTTGTGGGGCGCCGCCGAGCCGCTGCGCCGCATGCTGCGCATCGCCATCGGCGAGCTGTAATCGAAGCAGGAGTCAGGGAAGGCCTGCAAGGGCCTTCCCGGAAGGGAGTGAGCTTTGGACGCGCAATTTGGGCAGGGCTATGGCCTGGTGCTGGGCACCGTCCTGCTGGCAGTAGTGGCATTCTGGGTGGCTTTCCTGATGCGCCGTGCCGGCGCCAGGCAAGACACCGAAGACAGCGGTCATGCCGATCACGGCAGTGAAAATACCGATGTTGATGATGGCGCGGACGACGCTTCGGAAGATGACGCCGTGGCCCCGGATGCCGCGGCAGCGTCCCCCAGCGATGGTGTCCAGGCGCAACGCATGGAACAGGCGCGCCAGAAGTTCGAGCAGCAGCTGTCTGCCATCGACCTGGACCTGGATGCGCCGCCGGCCGAGGCGGACGTTCCCGCTGCAGGCCGCTCCGGCAAATCCGGAGAGCGGCGCTGATGGCGCGCCGCAGGGTGGCGCTGGGACTGTCCTATGAAGGCTCTCCCTGGCTGGGCTGGCAGACACAGCCCGGCGGTAACACGGTACAGGATGAACTGGAAAAGGCCTTGATGGCCTTTACCGGCACACATGTGCCGACGATTTGCGCGGGCCGCACCGATACCGGGGTACACGCCTGCCTGCAGGTGGTGCATCTGGATACCGATTTGCAACGACGCGATGTGGCCTGGATTCGTGGCCTGAATGCTCATTTGCCGGAAAGCATTGCGGTGCAGTGGGCGCGGGAAGTCCCTGAGGATTTTCATGCGCGCTTTTCTGCCCAGGCGCGTACCTACGTGTATCTGCTGTGGAATCGTCCTTACCGTTCGCCCTTGTGGGCCAGGCGCGCAGGCTGGTGCTTCCGTCCGCTGGATGTGGAGGCCATGCGTGCCGGTGCCGCGTATTTGCTGGGCGAGCATGATTTCAGCAGCTTTCGCTCTTCGCAATGCCAGGCGGCCCATCCCGTGCGTGTCATGCAGCGCCTGGATATCCAGCGTCATGGCGACATGATCGTATTCGTGCTCAAGGCGAATGCTTTTTTGCACCACATGGTGCGCAATATCATTGGTTCGCTGGTCTACGTGGGGCAGGGACGCTATACCGTCGAGCGCATGCGGGAGTTGCTGCTGGAACGGGACAGGCGCCGCGCCGCACCGACGTATTCGGCTGCCGGACTGTATCTGTGTGCGGTCGATTATCCGGCCCTTTACGGCTTGCCTTACCAGGACGGCCTGGAAATCATGCCTGGCCTGGCACTGTCGCCCGGTGGCGAGCTGATTGCCGCAGCCGGTCATCTAGGGTTGGCCGGTGCCGGGCAGAGCAAGGAAAATCATGACAAGAATCAAGATTTGCGGCCTGACTCGGCCTGAGGATGTGCTGGCGGTCGTGGATGGCGGCGCCGACGCGCTGGGTTTCGTGTTCTATCCGCCCAGCAAGCGCTACGTGACACCCGAGCAGGCTGGCGCCCTGCGCGCCCTGGTGCCGCCCTTCGTGACGGTGGTGGCCTTGTTCGTCAACCCTGTCCGTACGGAAGTCGAGGCGGTTTTGCGCGAGGTACGTCCGCACCTGCTGCAGTTCCACGGAGATGAAAGCGCACAGGAGTGCATGTCCTACGGGCATCCCTGGCTCAAGGCGCTGCGCGTGCCCAAGGAGGGCGGCGTGACGGGCGAGTCCCTGGCGCGGCAGATGCAGGACTATGCCCGGGCCGATGGCTGCCTGCTGGATACGGACAGCCCGGGTTATGGCGGCAGCGGCACGGTATTCGACCACGGCCTGCTGGATGGCTGGAAAGAGGAGAACCGCAGGCGCCTGATTCTGTCCGGCGGTCTGAATGAAGGCAATATCGGGGCGGCAATTCAACGCGTGCGTCCGGTTGCCGTTGATGTCAGCAGTGGCGTCGAGGATGCGCCTGGCATCAAGAATGCACTGAAAATCCGCCGTTTCATCGAGGCCGTGCGCGCGGCACAGGCCTGATGCTGGGCAGCCCGAGCGAGGCCGCAGATGGCAGGGATGGCCCGCCGTCTCGAGCGTGCTTGGGCAGCCTGCTTGCCTGGGCGGGCTGCCCAGGGCTGATCAGATGGAATCGCCTTCTTCGCCTTCTTCCGATGCCGAGCCCTTGGCTTCTTCCACTGCCTGGTGGAAAGTCGACAGGCTGGCGCGGATGGCCGAAATGTTGCGGTTCATGGTGGCGCGCAGCAGGTCCGGGTCCGGGGATTGGTCGGCCGGCGCAATGAAGCATTCGATCTGGGCGCTGACGTTCCAGGTGTTGTCGCTGTTCATGTAGCTGACGGTGAGCTTGGCGGCCTTGTTCTTGATGTTGACTTCGTTGGCCAGTTCCAGCAGTTGTTCGCGTGACAGGCCGGTGCGCTCGTCGTCCGCGAAGTTCGGGAATACGAGACGCAGGAATTCCGGGTCGCCTTCCGCGTCGATGGAAATGTAGAACACACCCATTTCCGGGTGGCGGAAGCGCACATCGCCGTCGTCGTCGATGTCCGATTTGTAGTCAAGAACCTCTTGGTACAGCTTTTGCAGGTCTTCAGTCTTGGAGCTCATGAGAGGGGTTCCTTTTCAAGGTTGCGGAAATGGCGGGCTGCCCTGCACGTGCTCGGCGCATGCAGGGCAGCCCGGGTATGACGGAGATGGCGGCGTTGTTCATGCGGCGCCGTTTTTTTGCTCTTCGATGAGCTTGAGCACAGCCTGGCCGTCCAGTGTTTCGTCCTGCAGCAGTTGCTCGGCCAGCTTGGCGATGACTGCCCAGTGGTTTTCCACCAGTTTTTCGGTGCGTTCCCGGGCCTGCTGCAGCCAGATGTCCACACGGGTCTGGGCGCGCTCCATCCAGGCCGGCGGCAGCGGGTTGTCGAAGGGGGCCAGAGAGAGCCAGCCGAAGCTTTCGTCCAGGCCCCACTGGGTGATGGCCAGCCACGCCATTTCGGTGGCCTTGGCCAGGTCGCTGGCGGCGCCGTTGTCACTGCCGCCGGACGATTCGGACACGGGGAATTGCCGCAGCTGGGCTACCCGTCCAGCCAGCTTGACGCAAAGATCGTTCATGGCCTCGTTGCGGTTCATGGGGCGGAGGGCATGTTCGTCGTCGCGGGAAAGGGCGACAAAGCCGTGTGCATCCCCGCGCCCGGCAATGGTGACCTGCTCCAGCGGGCGTTCGGGATGCAGCAGCGCAGCCAGCACGGCGTGTCCGGTTTCATGGTAGGCAACGGCGGCGAGGTAGTCCTGCAGCGGTTTGCGACGGCTGCGCTCGCCGTATTTCACGGTATTGATCTGTTCCAGCAACTGCTCGTAGCTGACGTGGCCATCTTTGCCGTCCTGGCTTTGTTGCTGGGATAGCAGCAGTTCGCGATAGACCTTTTCAAAGTCGGCGCCGCTCATGCCGGCCGTCATGGCCACCAGTGCGTCGATGTTCCAGGCTGCGGCGGCGCCGGCCTGCGGGTGGGGCAGCGAGCACAGCCGCGACTCGATGAAGTGGCGGCGCGCTTCGCGGTCCAGCAGTGGCACTTCCATGAGCAGGTCCAGGCGCCCGGAACGCAGCAGCGCCGGGTCGACATTGGCCAGGAAGTTGGTGGCGGCGATGATGAAGACGGGATGTTCCGAACGCGAGCCAAAACCGTCGATCTCGGCCAACAATTGATTGATGGCCGGTTCCATGCCGCGCATCCCGCGTATGCCCAGGGCGTCGATTTCGTCGATGAAGACGATGCTGGGGGCATAACGCCGCGCCCGGCTGAAAATCGAGCGGGTCAGGGCGGGGTTGAACAGTTGCGGGCCGGCGACGGAAATGAACGGCACGCCGGCTTCCGCCGCCAGTGCCTTGGCCAGCATCGTCTTGCCGGTGCCGGGGCGGCCGTGCATCAGCATGCCCTTCGGGGGCGGCGTTTGCTGGGCGTCTGCGGCCGACGTGGCCATGGCCGGGGCATTGAACAGCTGAATGATTTGTTGCAGCCTTTCCTTGGCTCGCGTATGCCCCTTGATGTCGCTGAAACGCAGGTCTGGAATCTCAATGGCAAAGCCATCATCGGCGCCATAATCCTTGCGGCCCTGTATGCGTTCCAGGCGTACAGCGCTGATGACCAGCTTCAGCACGCCGTCCTGGCGCTGCGGGCTGAGGTCGTAGCGCAACACCTCCCGGCGGCGAAACTGGTTGCGATGCAGGGCGTCCAGCGGGTGTTCTGCGAACCAGTCGGTCACTTCCTGGGCAACGCTGACTTCAACGCGCTCCGGCAGTTGGCTGCTGGCGGCAGTGTCTGCAAAGCAGGCTTCGGTAAGCCAGTGCGTGCCGGCTTCTGCCAGGTCCAGCGGTGCGATGTCGGGCCCGAAGGACAGCGTGATGATTGACGAGATCAGGTCGAGGTTGTCGAACTCGACCGGAATGGCCTGCTTGCTGAATAGCTCGGCAAAGTTCGCCAGGGATTTTCTGGCGATACGGGTCAGCGAGTCTATCGTCAGTTCTGCGAACGGCAGAATAGTGGCGTTGGCAAGGTAGCCTGCCAGATAGGCGGAGATGCTGCCGTTTTCGCGGCTGCTATCCAGGCTGTCATCGCTGTCCCGGCGGGCCAGCATGTCTTCGGCGAGCAGGGTGGCTGCCTGTGCCGGATTTTCCCGGATCAACGTGGAAAGCGTATTATCTTCGGCTAGTTCCGGGCTGGGACGCAGCGTGAAAATCAACTGGGCCGATTTGAAGGATACCCGTCGGCTTTCCGCGCGCGAGCGTTCCTTTTCATTGCCGAACCCGTACTCATCTTCGAGATAACCGTCGCTGAGCAGATTGGCCAGAATGTTCTGGACGTTGGGGTGGGCGCGGTCTACATCGTCAAAGACCACCACCGCGCGCGGATGCCGGCGCACGAATCCTGTCAGTCGGCCGGGGCCGGCGTTGCTGTAGCCTTCGCGTAGGCCGGTCAGTCCGAAGCCTTCGTTGTGGCTCTGGAAGCTGGCCATGTTCAGTACCAGACCTTTGCCGTCGTTGGCGTCGGCCAGCTTGCGTGCCAGCAATGACTTGCCGGTGCCGGAGGGGCCGACGCAAACCAGCAGGCGAGGCTTGCCCGGCGTATTCAAACCCAGCGCGCGTGCCAGCAGTTCCGTGCGCAGGCGGGCCAGGGCGGCAGGCTGGCCGATGATCGTGGCTTCCAGCTCTTGCAGTTGCTCATCCACCTGTTTCAGCGCGGCGGGAACGCGTTCCTCTCGGGAGATGGTGGTGCTGCCGTCCTCTGCTGCCTGCGCTTCCTGCTCTTTGCCTGTGCCAGGAGCGGGTTCGCCGCTGGCGGGGCTGTGTCCGGGATGGTTGCGACGGTCGTGCTTGTTGCTGGTTTCGCTGGACTTCGTTGCTCTGGGCGGCGCGCCAGATGCGGGCAGCCGCAGCGTCAGGGTCTCGTCCTTGAATTGTTCAAGAAGTGCCGCGACTTCGTTGCTCAGAGGCAGGGGTGGTTCGGCGGGCGCGCCGGCCAGGCAGGTGATGCCATCGGTACGCGCCGCAGGCTTGCCCGTGATGCCCAGCAAGGCCGCGTGATGCAGCCCCACGCCGCTGGTATCTACATACAGCGCCAATGCTTCGCGCAAGGAGCTGACGGAAATCGTGTCGCGGCCGCTGGCAGTGGCCTGTTGCCCCGCCAGTACCAGGCATTCCTGCAGCGTGACCTCGCGCCCTTGGGCAGATTCTTCCGGGGTTATGCCGGGCACGGTCCCGGATGCATTGTCCGAGCAGATAGCGGGATCGGCGGGGGGGAGGGGGGCGTTGTTGGTGATGTCGTCGGCCACGTCCGGGGGAGCGGTATTCGTGTCCTGTTCCGGCAGGAACAGCCCGGCGACAGGATTGGCGCCATATTCGTTACGCAGCGAAGAAACGTCGGCAGTGAGCGAGACGGATGGTTTGGCCGGGGACTCGGCCAAACGCTGGATGCCATCCTTGCGTTTGGGGGCCTTCTTGTCCTTGGGGTCCAGGCCGAACTTCCAGGCGACTTCGTCAGGGAGATCCGTCGTGTCGACAAAAGTCTTCAGTGTCTCGCTGACGATATCCATGTTGATGCGCATAAGACCATGTTGCAGCGCGGTGACTTTGGATAGCTTGAGGATGTCTAGGAAGGTGATCGGCTTGATAGGGGGCATGCTTGAGGGAAATGCTGGGGGTGTATGGCATGACCTTGAAGTATAGGCATTCCGCCGGCTTGTTGCCTGACGTGCAGTGCTTCCAGTTGTGAGTGAATTCTTGTTTTCGTTGTCACACTTGTGCCATTCTGTGTGAGTTGTAAATGTTCATGCGCATCACCTGAACGAGCCATTTCCGCCGTCGGAACAAGCGCAACTGCCGGGTGTGCGCCGGCGAACGAATTTGTAACCGCAGGCCCTTTGGCGGTGAGGCAACAGTCCGGGTTTTGAATCTCCCACGTAACGTGATAGAATCCGACGATTAAGTATGCACCTCATTCCATCCATTTTTTAACTGCGTAATAGAATTCATGCCTATTGTTCGCCTGAAAGAAAACGAGCCGTTTGAAGCCGCTCTGCGCCGCTTCAAGCGCACCATCGAAAAGACGGGTCTGCTGACCGAACTGCGTTCGCGCGAGTTCTACGAAAAGCCCACCGCTGAGCGCAAGCGCAAGCATGCTGCCGCCGTGAAGCGTCATTACAAGCGTATCCGCAGCCAACAACTGCCTCCGCGCCTCTACTGATCTGTTCAGTGAGTGATTCCTGATTCTTTCATCCAGGAACTTCTCGCCCGGGTCGATATTACGGATGTCGTCGGGCGTTATGTGCAGCTGCGCAAGGGTGGGGCGAACCTTTTAGGTCTCTGCCCCTTCCATAACGAAAAATCCCCTTCCTTTACTGTCAGCCCCACCAAACAGTTCTACCACTGCTTTGGTTGCGGAGCGCATGGCAGCGCGATTACCTTCCTGATGGAGCACACCGGGGCCAGTTTCCCGGAAGCTGTGCGTTCGCTTGCCGCTTCGGCAGGCATGAACGTGCCGGAAGAGCCGCGCAGCCCGCGCCAGCAGGCCGAGGCCGCCAGGCGCAAGGAAGAGGTATCGCGGCATACGCAGGCACTGGAAAAAGCCCAGGAATACTATCTGGCGCAGTTGCGCCAGTCCGCCCAGGCGCGCCGCTATCTGCAGGGGCGCGGGCTGACTGGCGAGATCGCCAAGCGCTACGGCCTGGGCTGGACCGGCGACGATCGCCGGGGCTTGTCCAATGTCTTCGAGCGTTACGATGATCCCGTGCTGGTTGAGGTCGGGTTGGTCGTGGAAGCGGACGACGGGCGCCGTTATGACCGCTTCCGCGAGCGCGTCACCTTTCCCATTCGGAACGCCCGCGGCGCGCTGATAGGCTTTGGCGGCCGCATCATCGGCAAAGGCGAGCCCAAGTACCTGAATTCCCCGGAAACTCCTTTGTTTTCCAAGGGGCAGGAATTGTATGGCCTGTGGGAAGCGCGCCAGGCGATCCGGGCCGCCGGCCAGGTACTGGTGGTGGAAGGCTACATGGATGTGGTTGGCCTTGCGCAACTGGGCGTGGAGCATGCCGTGGCTACGCTGGGCACGGCAACGACGCCTCAGCATGTGCAGAAGCTGCTGCGCGCCAGCGAGAACGTGGTGTTCTCCTTCGATGGCGACAAGGCGGGGCGTCGTGCGGCCTGGCGGGCGCTCAATACCTGCTTGGCCTTGCTGCGCGATGACATTTCCATCCGCTTCCTGTTCCTGCCGGAAGATCACGATCCGGATTCCTACGTTCGCGCCTTCGGGGCCGAAGCATTCCGTGCCACGTTGGCCGAAGCCCAGCCGTTGTCGCGTTTCCTGCTCGATGAGCTTGCTGCGCGCCATGTCCTTGACGAAGTTGAAGGGCGCGCTGCCTGCATCCACGAAGCCCGGCCGCTGTTTGCCGAGATTCCGGATTGCGCGCTGAAGGTCCAGCTGCACAATGAATTCGCGCGGCAGGTGCGGCTTACCCCTGAGGAGCTGCATGCCATGTTCCGCGCGGGCGAGGCCCAGGCGCCGGGGCGGCACGCCGCGCCGGCAGCTGGTGCAGCCGAGGCTCACGCCGGCGGTAGTCACGCAGACGGGCGCCATGGCGTGGCGGAAGCGCCGCCACCCTGGATGGTCGCGCCAGATGATGTGGTTCCCGATGACATCGGTTTCCAGGGCGGCATGGATCACGAAGGCGGCTATTGGCCGGCACAGGAAACCTTCCAGGCGCCGCCGCAGCCGGGCACCGGCCGCCGGACATGGAATGGTAGTGGCAGGGATGGGGATCGGGGTAAGCGGCGCAAGGACGGCGGGCGCTGGAATGAAGGACGGAACCGGGGAGTGCCGCCCTTGAGCGGCGGCCAGCAAGTGGCCAGCCTGCCACGTAAATTATTGCGGTTGCTGGTGAGCCATCCCGGGCTGGTCGACGAAATGGGCGAGCAGCAGCTTGAAGTTCTAGATGGCAGCCCCCATATGCGTATGGTCAGGGAGTTGGTGACGCTGCTTCAGGATTCGGGAGCGAGGCATATCGGCGCCATGATGGAAGCCGTGCCTGCTGAATCCGAGTTGGCGGGCATCCTGCATGACCTGTCGCGCGACGTGCTTGGCAGCGAAGAGCTGCCCGACCCGCAACTGGAGTGGGAAGGGGGCTTGCGCAATGTCGAGCGCGAGGCGCTGAAGTTGGAACTGGATGCCCTGGTGGCGTCCGGCCTGACGGATGATGAGTCGAAAAAGTTATACCAGGATCTGACGCGCCGCCTGAGGGCCTTGGGGAACGCTTAGTGTAGTGTTCCCGCAAATAAGTTAAGATTCAGGGGTTTGCGATGTCTGCCCCGAACCTTTTCTCGGAGTTGCGGTCGGATGATGCTGCGGGTCTTAGCCCGCCTGATGCCGGAAGTCTTGTTACTTCCGGCTTTTCGGCGCTTGATGCCGAGTTGTTCTCGCTCTTTTTTGTCCTGTTCACTGTTTGGGCTGTCGGCAGAATCAGACAGCCCTCCCGTTTTGTGGCGGCAACTTCGCTACGGAAACCATTATGACCCAATCCAAAACCGCAAAAAGTTCGAAGGCAGACCAACAGACGCATATCGACGTGCCGGATACAGGCAGTGCGGCAACGACTGGCGCCCGCAAGGTGACGCGCGCCGCTGCCAAGACGCCGGCCAAGGCTGCGGTCAAGGTGGCAGCAGCAGGCGCGGCCAAGACGACGAAGACGGCAGCCAAGAGCGCGACCAAGACGGCAGCCAAGAAGGCTGCCGAGCCCAAGGCAGCGGCTGCGCCCAAGGTTGCCGGTACCGGCCGTCGCCCCGGCCGTCCTGCCAAGAGCGCTAACGTCAGCGCGGATTTCGATGACGACATGGATCAAGACGGCGAAATCGTTCCTGATTTCAAGCCGGCCAAGCGCGGCAAGCGCGGCAAGGCGGATCCCAAGGATCTGATCGCGCGCGGCCCCGTGTCGCCCGAGGAATACGAAGCTCGCCGCAACCGCCTGAAGCAGCTCATCAAGCTGGGCAAGGATCGCGGCTACCTGACCTACGGCGAAATCAACGATCATCTGCCGGATGATCTGGTGGACGCCGAAGCCATCGACGGCATCATCAGCACGTTCAGCGACATGGGCATCGCAGTCTATGACCAGGCGCCCGACGCTGAAACGCTGCTGATGAGCGAAAACGCGCCGGTGGCATCCAATGACGACGATGTTGAGGATGAAGCGGAAGCTGCGCTCACGACGGTGGATTCCGACTTCGGCCGTACGACCGACCCGGTGCGCATGTACATGCGCGAAATGGGTTCTGTCGAACTGCTGACGCGCGAAGGCGAAATCGAAATTGCCAAGCGTATCGAAGATGGCCTGAAGCACATGGTCATGGCCATTTCCGCGTGTCCGACCACCATCTTGGAAATCCTGGCGCACGTTGCCAAGGTACGCGATGGTTCCAGCCAGGTTGACGAAATCGTCGACGGCCTGCTGGACCAGGACGGTGAAGAGTATGCAGGCGCCGGTGTGACTGACAGCGGTGACGACGGCCCCGCAGGCGGCATGAGCAGCAAGCAGCTGGAAACGCTACGTGTTGAAACGCTGGAAAAATTCGATCGCGTCGAAAAATGGTTCGGCGTGATGCGTGAATGCTACGAGACCGGCGGCTACCGTTCGGCCCGTTACCTTGAGGCGCAGGAAGGTATCCAGGAGGAGTTCCTGGGCATCCGCTTCACGGCCAAGATGGTCGAGCGTCTGGCTGACACCTTGCGTTCGCAGGTGGAAGAAGTACGCCAGCTGGAGCGTGCAGTGCTGTCGGTTTGTGTGGATCGCGCCGGCATGCCGCGCAGCCACTTCATCAAGGTCTTCCCGGGCCAGGAAACCAATCTGGAATGGGTGCAAAAGGAAGTGGATGCCGGCTATCCGTATTCGGAAACCCTGGCACGCCATATTCCTGACGTGCAGGAGCTGCAGAACAAGCTCATTGAGTTGCAGGACCGCGTCGTGCTGCCGCTCAAGGATCTCAAGGACGTCAACAAACGCATGGCAACCGGCGAGGCCAAGGCCCGCAAGGCCAAGCGCGAGATGATAGAGGCCAACCTGCGTTTGGTGATCTCCATTGCCAAGAAGTACACCAACCGCGGCCTGCAATTCCTGGATCTGATCCAGGAAGGCAACATCGGTCTGATGAAGGCGGTGGACAAGTTCGAATACCGCCGTGGCTACAAGTTCTCGACCTACGCCACATGGTGGATCCGCCAGGCCATCACGCGCTCCATTGCCGATCAGGCGCGCACCATCCGTATTCCGGTCCACATGATCGAAACGATCAACAAGATGAACCGGATCAATCGTCAGATCCTGCAGGAAACCGGCGCCGAGCCGGATCCCGCAACCCTGGCGGCCAAGATGGACATGCCGGAAGACAAGATCCGCAAGATCCTGAAGATCGCCAAGGAGCCCATCTCCATGGAAACGCCGATCGGTGACGACGACGATTCCCACCTGGGCGATTTCATCGAGGACACGGCCAATCTGGCACCTGCCGAAGCCGCGCTGCATGGCTCCATGCGCGACGTGGTCAAGGAAGTGCTGGATTCGCTGACGCCGCGTGAGGCCAAGGTGCTGCGCATGCGTTTTGGTATCGAAATGAGCACCGACCAGACGCTGGAAGAGGTCGGCAAACAATTCGACGTCACCCGCGAGCGCATCCGCCAAATAGAAGCCAAGGCCTTGCGCAAGCTGCGCCACCCCAGCCGTGCGGACAAACTGAAGAGCTTCCTGGAAGGGCAGTAATGGAAGCCTTCCTGCAATGAGCTGGGCGGATCCGACGATACTGTTGTTGCTGGCGTTTGCCGTTCTCGGCTACGTCAGCCACAACATGGCGGTATCCATCGCCATGCTGGTGCTGTTGTTTGTACGGCTGACGCCGCTGCAGGCGCATTTTCCCTGGGTGCAGAAATACGGCCTCAGCGTGGGCATCATCATCCTGATGGTAGGCGTGATGACACCCATTGCCAGCGGCCGCATCAGTGTCAGCGACCTGCTGCACTCCTTCGTGGAATGGCGTTCTTTCCTGGCGGTGCTGGTTGGTATCGGCGTGGCCTGGCTGGGCGGGCGGGGCGTGGTCCTGATGGGCAACAGCCCGCAGATCGTGGCTGGCCTGCTGATGGGAACCCTGATCGGTGTGGCATTCTTCCGTGGCGTACCGGTGGGGCCGCTGATTGCAGCGGGCCTGCTGTCTCTGTTGATAGGGAAATCCTGACCCGGCCACGGGTGGCGGGTAACAGATTTCCAGGGGATTTCCAGGGGATTTCCAGGGCGCTACTGTTTTGCAATGGCCACCAAGCATGTCATAATAATGAGCTTGGGGGCCGTTAGCTCAGTTGGTTAGAGCAGAGGACTCATAATCCTTTGGTCGCTGGTTCAAGTCCAGCACGGCCTACCAGTATTGATGCGGCTCACAGCGATGTGGGCCGTATTTTTTTGCTCCGCGATTCCATTCGTGCTCCACAAAACCATCTGATTCGGCAGGTGGGGCTTGGTCTCCCTGTCTGATGAGCCATATGCCGTCCGTCGGGGTTGCGGAAAGTGATTGCAACCAAAACCCGGTACCCCCTGCTGTTTTCCTTGGACTAAATTGCCTTTGCGAAAATGGGTGGCTCGATTTGACACCTGACTCAGGTCGAAGTGTTCTACGATTGTGATGCACCTCACTCTCGCAATCCTTCGACAGGAGTTTGTTCATGTCTCGCTTTGATGGAAAAATTGGCATCATCACTGGCGCTGCCAGCGGTATTGGCAAGGAAATCGCAGTGCGTTTCGCGGCGGAGGGCGGTACACCCGTTATCGCCGACCTGAATCTGCAGGCCGCGCAGGCAACGGCTGAGGAAATCCGCAAGACCGGCGCCGATGCATTTGCCGTCGCGATGAATGTGACGGACGAAGCGCAGGTGGAACAGGGCATTGCAGAAGTGATCGCCAGGTACGGCAAGATTGATGTGCTGGTCAGCAATGCGGGTATCCAGATCGTCAAGCCACTGGTTGATTTTCCTTATGAGGAATGGAAAAAGCTGTTGGCTATCCATCTGGACGGCGCATTCCTGACCACGCGCGCTTGCCTGAAGCATATGTATGCGGCCAACTACGGCCGCGTGGTGTATATGGGGTCGGTGCACTCCAAGGAAGCTTCCAAGCTGAAGGCGCCCTATGTCACGGCCAAACACGGCCTGATCGGTCTGGCCAAGGTGTTGGCCAAAGAGGGTGCAGAACACAATGTGACGGCCAATGTTGTTTGCCCCGGTTTTGTGCGTACGCCGCTGGTCGACAAGCAGATTCCGGAGCAGGCCCAGGAGTTCGGGATCACCGAAGAGCAGGTCGTGAAGACGATCATGCTCAAGGACACTGTCGATGGCGAATTCACGACGACTGCGGATGTCGCCGAGGCCGTGCTGTTTTTTGCCGGTGCCAGCAGCAATGCGCTGACCGGACAGTCGCTGGTCGTCAGCCACGGCTGGTTCATGCAATAGGTATGGCGCAGGTGTGCTGGCCATGTGCGCCGGGTGGCCGGCGCGCACCAGCCGCATGTTGATTCGCACCCTGGCAGCAGTCGCAAGGCCATCAAACCGGGCAAGTCGGGACGGGAAAACGAAGGTTGGCGTTCTTGACTACAATTTCCTTGACGCTTCCGCACGCGGCGGCAGCGGCTGGTCATGTGCACAGGCCAGTTTCATGGTCAATCCGAGCCACTTCCTAGGAGTTTTCGTGCGACGTTCCTATTTCTTTCCCTTGTTCGCCGCTGCCGGCTTGCTGGCAGTTTCTTCTGTGTCGGCGCAGCCGCGTTCCGTGGACGCGCGCGAGTTCGATGTGGCGGGCGTGAAGACGGGCATGGGCCTGGACGCAGTGCGTCAGGTCATGGCCAGGCATTTCAATATTGCCGCCGATGCGGTGAAGTCTGACCCTTATCCGTCGGTGAATCCGGTGACTGGCACCAAGTTGCCATCCTATCTGGTGTATGAAGCCGGCAATGAAAAGCTTCTGGTGCATTTCGAACCCAGGGTGCCCGTCAATGCTGCCGATCCGCTGGCCGTGTCGCAGATCATCTATGAAATTCCCTGGACGCAAAGCAATGAGGCTGCGATGGCGCAGCGTGCGGTGACCCGCTATGGCGAGCCATCCAATGCGCCCAATTCGATGAAGCAGGAATGGTGCGAATCACCCAGCGATAATCCCGGCATGGGATGCTCGATGAGGCAGCAGGCCGTTCTGTCGGTGTCGGGCACCAAGTTGCAATTGCATGATCCGGCCTGGAGCCAGGCGCGCATCGAGTTCCTGCGCAACCAGCAGTCGGCGAGCCCGGGTTTCTGAGGCTGCCTGGCCGCGTTGGCAAAGCCGGGCCGGTACAGGCTTGGCCTGGCCTCGGTCTGCACCCGTTCCGGCCTCGGGCCCACCCCTCCGCCCCCACTCAGGCAGCTCTGGGGCATGCGGTGCGCCAGCCATGCAGCGAGGCTTTATTCGCTGCGTCATCATGAAGCAGGAAAACGGTATGACGCCTTCCAAGCACTGGTCCAGGGTCGAGTATCTGCACGAGAGCGTACGGAACCCGAATATCCACATCCGCGGCACCCATAGCTACTACAGCGACGCCTGGAGCGGTTCTTTCGAGCGAAGCGTGGGTGCGCTACCTGTATGGCGACGAATACAGCCTGCAGGCCTGGGACCCGCTTTGGCCCATAGATCAGCTGTATATCGGCGATTATGTCTGTATCGGCGCGCAAGCGGTGATCCTCATGGGGGGGCAACCATACCCATCGCATGGATTGGTTCAGCCTGTACCCTTTCGTTGAAACGCTGGAGCGAGGAAAAGTTCGAGGCGCTGCGTCCCTTGCTGTGCGGCAGCGATTTTGGCGCTTTGCTGGCGGCCGCCGAGCATTTCGATGCAAGCAGGACCTCATCGCGATAGTCGTGGCGCGAGTCCTGCGTAATTTTTTGATGTTGCAGTGCGATAATCACGGGGTCGGGCCCGAGAGCAAACGGGCCATCAATTTCCTACCGGAGAAGCCCTGTGAGCAGTCATACCGCCACGCTGCCTGATGCCGCCGTCGAAACCGCGCCGGTGACGCAGGATGCCTTGCGCATCAATGATGTACGCATCAGCGCCGTGCGCCCCCTGATCTCGCCCGCCCTGCTGGAAGACGAATTGCCCGTGCCGGAATCCGCGCACCATTCTGTGCAGCAGGCGCGGGACGCTATTGCCGATGTTCTGCATGGCCGCGATGACCGTCCTGTGGTAGTGGTCGGGCCATGTTCTATCCATGACCATGGGCAGGCCATGGAGTATGCACACCTGCTCAAGGGGGCTGCTGAGCGCTTTCGCGATGACTTGCTGATCGTTATGCGCGTGTACTTCGAAAAGCCGCGTACGACGGTGGGCTGGAAGGGCTACATCAACGATCCGCGCCTGGATGGGAGCTTCTGCATCAATGAAGGCTTGCGCCGTGCGCGTAAACTGCTGCTGGAAATCGCGCAGCTGGGCTTGCCAGTCGGTACTGAATTCCTGGACTTGCTTAGTCCGCAGTTCATTGCCGATCTGATTGCCTGGGGTGCGATCGGTGCCCGGACGACCGAAAGTCAGAGCCATCGCCAGCTGGTGTCGGGCCTGAGCTGCCCCATCGGATTCAAGAATGGCACCGATGGTGGCGTGCAGGTGGCGGCGGACGCGATTGTTGCGGCCAGTTCCAGCCATGCGTTCATTGGTATGACCAAGATGGGTGTGGCGGCGATCTTCGAAACCCGCGGCAATGAGGATGCGCATGTCATTCTGCGTGGTGGCAAGCCGGGCCCGAACTACGATGCTGCCAGTATCGAGGCATGTTGCGCAGTGTTGCGCAAGGCCGGCCTGCGTGAGCAGGTCATGGTGGACTGCTCGCACGCGAATTCGAACAAATCACACCAACGCCAGATCGACGTTGCTGCGGATCTCGCGGCGCAGATCGCCGCTGGCGACCAGCGCATTACTGGCATCATGCTGGAAAGCAATCTGGAGGAAGGGCGGCAAGACCTCAAACCTGGTGTCTCGCTGCAGCGCGGCGTTTCTATTACCGATGCCTGCCTGGGCTGGGGGCAGACGGAAGGGGTGCTGGAAACGCTTGCCGCTGCCGTGCGCCAGCGCCGTGGGCAGATTTGATCACTGTTCATACATGGCGGAGGCCGCAGGACGTACTGCCTGTGTGAGTTTGCCGTGATTTAGGATACAATCTCTTTCTTAGTCGGGGCGTAGCGCAGTCTGGTAGCGCATCTGGTTTGGGACCAGAGGGTCGCATGTTCGAATCATGTCGCCCCGACCACAGAATGACAAGCAACGGGGGTGACGGCATAGGCCGGCACCCCCGTTTTGCATTTTTGCGCCAGCAGCGCGCCATTGATTGACTTCGTCTTTGCAATTAAGTGCGATTCACACGCATTTGATAATTCATCTTTTTTGCAATTCTGTTGATTTAAATCAAATGGGTTCTTGCTTTGTCATGGACTGTTTTTAATTCAGTAAATACGACTATTTCGTGGTTTTCCCTGAGAATGATTGTGAATCTCTGATGAAAAACGAGGTTATCATTTCTTGACTGGAATAAAACAACGATTGACAGGCAAACTACGCGTTTGGCCAGCATTTGCAATAAATATTTACGTTTTGTCGGTTGGGATAAGTTATAGTGAGAAAGATCTGAAACCCCGAGGGCGAACATGATTTACGAAGTCACCACGATTCATATCCACCCTGGTCAGCAAGCCGATTTCGAAGCGGCAATCAAGCAGGGTGCAGATACCATCATTGCCAAGTCCAAGGGGTTTCTGGGCTATAGCGTCCGCCGAGCAATAGAGTCACCCGAACAATATCAATTGCAGATCAAATGGGAGACGCTGGAAGACCACATGGTGGGTTTCCGGGAATCGCCCGCGTTCCCTGCGTGGCGCGCCATCATCAGCCCCTTCTTCGCCTCAGCGCCGACGACGGTGCATGTCGAGGAAGTCAGCCGGGGCTGACACCGTCAGCAGTCCAGATGACGGCGCCGGGTTCTCGAAGGAACGGCGCCAGAAGACTCAATTCATCGGCCCTCGGGCCGAAGCAGAGTATTAAGCGTAATTGCCGATAGTATTTTTGCGCAGTCTGGTCGGGTTGTTAAGTCTTGTCCGTAATGAACATTATTGCCTGTGTGAATTTCACATGGGGGTTTCTTTGCGTGTGTCTTCGGTGAATGGCTGTGTGTTTCACAGGCGAAATGCAAACAACCAGCAATGCTGAATTGTCGTTCTGTCATGTTGGCACGCCATCATGATGAGGTTTTTTATTGATTGTTTTCCGGTAATGAGGGCGCCCTTGCGTCCATAAGGAACTGCAGGTTTTTCGGCACCCGGTTTTTTGCCTATTCAGAAACGCAGGAGAGTGTAAGAATGTTGACGCAGATTATTATGGCGGCCTTGGGGCCTATTGTTGTCGGGGGGGCCGTCGGTTGGCTTTCCGGTAAGTATGGCTTCATCAAGCGAGATTATTCGCAGGCATTCGCCGATTTTGTCGTCAAAATCGCGCTGCCTATCGCGCTGTTCCTGGCGGCGTTGAGTTCTTCGCCTTCCTCCATCCTCAATGCAGACTTCGCGCTTGCCATGGCGGCCGGTCTGGTGCTGGCTTATGTCGTGGCCTATGTCGTCGGCAAGGTGGTCTACAAGCACAACCGTGCCGATGCAACGATGCAGGCCCTCTCGGCGTCTTTTCCTGACATGGCCTACTGTGGTCCTCCCATCCTGCTGGCAACCGTGGGTTCGTCCGGCTTGATCGCCATGGTGATCGGCAACCTGATCTATACCGTCATCATCCTGCCCATTGCGCTGATGATGATCGGTGGCGGCAACAAGGGCCAAAGCGCCTGGAAGTCGTTCGGCAAGTCCTTGTCGCAGCCGTTGGTGTTCCTGCCCATCCTGGGTGCTGTGCTGGCAATCGCTGGCGTGGAAGTGCCGGATGTCATCAAGAACTCGCTCAACGAACTGGGCAAGACTGCTGGCGGCGTGGCGCTCTTCTTCCTGGGCCTGTTCCTGTCGGGCATCAAGATGAATCTGCGCTCCGAGATTGTGTTCAACGTCATTATCAAAAATATCCTGCAAGGGGCAGTGATCCTGGGCGTCGGCCTGGCGCTGGGCCTGGAAGGCATGTTGCTGAAGTCGGCCTTCATCATCGGCATCCTGCCGACGGCGACGGCGACGCCGGCGCTGGCTGTGGCCAACAACGTCTACAAGGACGAGGCAGCTTCCACCGTGCTGCTCAGCACGCTGGTATCGCTGGTGACGATGACGCTTGGCATCGTGGTGGTGTCCGAGTGGCTGTAAGGCTGGTGTGAACCTGCGCGTCGCAGCGCTGGCCCCGGTGCGGGCGTGCGGCGCGAGGTGTTCCAGGCCGCCTGTCCTGAAATCGGGGCGGGCGGCGGGCAAGGCAGGCGGGCGCTCAGGCGCCTGCAGCCACGTCTGGCAGCCTGGGCTTGCTCTGTTTTTTCCCATGGTTTGCCGTGCAGGGATGGCATGGGAAAGCGTAGACGCACTCGATAGACACTTTGTTGGCAAGGAGAGATTTTCAATGATCCGTTGTGTTCACCTTTTTACTGGCGCTGACGGCCAGTCGTATTTCGAAGAAGGTTTGATTGATCTGCCCAAGGGCGAGCGCGGCGACACCCTTAGCGCCGTGGCCGGGGCAGTCAGTATTTCGTTTCGTGAAACCAGCGAGGGCGGCAGCTTTGATTGGCATGAAGCGCCGGCGCATCAGTTCGTGCTTACGCTGAGTGGCACGCTGGAATTCGAAACGCGCGGCGGAGAACATTTTCAATTGTCCCCGGGGGATGTGCTCTGGGCTGAAGATACGACGGGCGGCGGGCATCGCTGGCGCCTGATCGGGAACGACCCCTGGCGCCGGGCCTATGTGATTCTGGCCCAGGATGCCAAGGTGCTGTTCGCACCGGCCAAGGCCGGCAACTGACGAGGAATGATAGATATGTCGAATAATGTGAACCTGCCGGAAAGTGCCGATATCGTCATGATCGGCGCCGGCATCATGAGCGCCACGCTGTCCACGGTCCTGAAGGAACTCGAGCCTTCGCTGAAAATCGTGATCGTCGAAGCATTGGGCGATTGCGCTCAGGAAAGTTCTGATGGCTGGAACAATGCGGGCACCGGTCACGCAGCCAATTGCGAAATGAACTACACCCCGGCCCGTGCGGACGGCACAGTGGACATTTCCAAGGCGCTGGAAGTCAATACCGAGTTCGACCTGTCGCGCCAGCTGTGGTCCTACCTGGTGAAGAAGGGGGCTATTCCCGACCCGCAGGCTTTCATCCACCCTTGTCCCCACATGAGTTTCGTCTGGGGCAAGGACAACGTGGCCTACCTGCGTGAGCGTTTCAAGGAAATGTCCGCGCACCATTGCTATCACGGCATGGAGTACAGCGAAGATCCCAAGCAGATCGAAGAATGGGCGCCGCTGATCATGGAAGGCCGCACGGGTGACGATCCGGTTGCCGCTACGCGCATTATCACTGGCTCGGACGTGGATTACGGCGCGCTGACGCACCTGTTGATCAAACAGGTCAGTGCCCAGCCCGACGCCTCGGTGCATTACTTCAAGCATGTCGACGACCTGAAGCGCGCAGCCGATGGTAGCTGGCGCGTCGATCTGAAGGACACCAAAACGCACGAGCGCCAGAGCCTGACAGCCAAGTTCGTGTTCATCGGTGCCGGTGGTGGTGCGCTGGAACTGCTGCAGAAGTCCGATATTCCCGAAGGCCACGGCTACGGCGGCTTCCCGGTCAGCGGCATCTGGCTGCGTTGCGATGTCGATAGCATCAGCGAACGCCACCATGCCAAGGTCTATGGCAAGGCGCCGCATGGTTCGCCTCCCATGTCCGTACCCCACCTGGATACGCGCGTGATCGGCGGCAAGAAATCCGTGCTGTTCGGGCCTTATGCGGGTTTCTCGACGCGCTTCCTGAAGCATGGTTCGCTGACCGACCTGTTCCGCTCGGTGCGTCCGGGCAACATCCTGCCCATGCTGGACGTGGCCAAGGACAACTGGCAACTCAGTGAATACCTGATTTCCCAAGTGCTGCAAAGCGCCAAGGATCAGTTCGAGATGCTGCGCCAGTTCTATCCCAATGCCAAGACGCCGGACTGGACGACCGCCGTGGCGGGCCAGCGTGTGCAGATCATCAAGCCGGGCACCGAGAAGGAAGGCGTTCTGGAGTTCGGCACCGAGCTGATCGCTTCCGGCGACAAGTCGCTGGCCGCGCTCTTGGGCGCTTCGCCCGGCGCTTCGACCGCCGCCTTCATTGCGTTGGAAGTGCTGCAGAAGTGCTTTGCCGACAAACTGACTGACGATGGCTGGCTGCCCAGGCTGAAGACCATCATCCCGACCTATGGGGTGGATCTGAAGACGGACGCCGATGCTTGCCGCGAAATCCGCAAGTCGACGGCTGCCACGCTTAATCTGGAATTCATCTGAGGGTTGCCATGAGTATCAAGAATGTTGCTGAGTATGTAGTTGGCACGCTGGCGGAAGGCGGCGTCAAGCGTATCTATGGGATCGTTGGCGATAGCCTGAACGGTCTGACCGAAGCGTTGCGCCAGCAGAAAGATGTCGAGTGGGTCGGTGTGCGCCACGAGGAAGTGGCGGCGTTCGCGGCATCCGGCGAATCCCAGATCACGGGCGAACTGTCGGTTTGTGCCGGCTCTTGCGGTCCTGGCAACCTGCACCTGATCAACGGCCTGTTCGATGCGCATCGCAGCCGCACGCCGGTGCTGGCCATTGCTGCGCATATCCCGTCAGCCGAAATCGGTAGCGGCTATTTCCAGGAAACGCATCCGCAGGAACTGTTCCGCGAGTGCAGTCACTACTGCGAACTGGTGTCCGACGCCAGCCAGATTCCCTATGTGCTGGACAATGCCATCCGCGCGGCCGTCGGCAAGCGCGGGGTTGCCGTGGTGGTGCTGCCGGGCGACGTAGCGCTGCAGGCCTCGCCGCGCAAGAGCGTGACGTCGCGTCGCGGCCTGCTGCCGCCGCAGCCGAAGGTCACGCCCGCCGATGAGGAAATCACCGCGCTGGCAGACCTGCTCAACGATTCGTCCAAGGTGGCGATTTTCGCGGGCCGTGGCTGCGCGGGTGCGCATGCCCAGCTGCTGCTGCTGGCCGATGCGCTCAAAAGCCCCATCGTGCACGCACTGGGCGGCAAGGAGCACGTTGAGTACGACAATCCCTTCGACGTTGGGATGACGGGCTTCATCGGTTTTTCCTCGGGCTATGCCGCCATGCATCATTGCGACACGCTGCTGATGCTGGGCACCGACTTCCCGTACAAGCAGTTCCTGCCTACCGATTGCAAGATCGTCCAGGTGGATATTCGTCCGGAAAGCCTGGGCCGCCGTGCCAAGCTCGACCTGGGCATCGTGGGCGATGTGGCGCTGACCATCGAAGCCGTGCTGCCCAAGCTGAAAGCACGTACCGACCGCAAGTTCCTGGATGCCGCGCTGGCGCACTACAAGGACGCGCGCGCAGGCCTGGACGAACTGGCACAGGGCACCGCCGGCAAGCCGCCCATTCACCCGCAATACCTGGCCAGCCTGCTGAGCCAGCACGCGGATGAAGATGCCGTGTTCACGGCGGACGTCGGCACGGCCACGGTATGGGCGGCACGCTACCTGAAAATGAACGGCAAGCGCCGTCTGATCGGTTCGTTGACGCATGGCTCCATGGCCAATGCGCTGCCGCAGGCCATCGGCATCCAGGCATGCCAGCCGCACCGGCAAGTTGTGACTTTCTCCGGCGACGGCGGTTTTTCCATGCTGATGGGCGACCTCATCACGGTCAAGCACCGCAACCTGCCGGTGAAGATTGTTGTTTTCAATAACGGCGTGCTGGGTTTCGTGGCGCTGGAAATGAAGGCGGCGGGCTTCATCGACACGGAAGTGGATCTCGATAACCCCGATTTCTCTGCCGTGGCGCGTGCCGTGGGCATCCATGCCGTGCGCGTGGAAGATCCGGGCGACCTGGAAGCGGCCGTGAAGGAAGTGCTGGCCCATGACGGCCCGGCGTTGCTGGACGTCGTGACGGCCAAGCAGGAGCTGGTCATGCCGCCCACGATCGGTATCGAACAGGTCAAGGGCTTCAGCCTGTGGGGCTTGCGTGCTGTCATGGATGGCAAGATGAGCAACGTCATTGACCTGGCCAGGACCAATCTGCTGCCCCGGTAATACCGGCAAGCAGAGGTCTTGATCCTAGGCATCCAGGAAGGGCGCGGGCCGGTAATTGGCTCGCGCCTTTTAGGTAAGTACCGGCAGCAGCTTCCGGGCCGGGCCGGTCCCGCCTTTTCCGGGATCCTTTATCACAAGGAGTAAACGTGATGGTAGATGATGCAGTGGTCGATTTGTCGCGGCTTCAGTTCGCGGCAACTGCGCTTTATCACTTCCTGTTCGTCCCTCTGACCCTGGGACTGTCCATCCTCATCGCCGTCATGGAGACGGTGTATGTGGCCACGGGCAAGGAAGTCTATCGCCGCATGACCCAGTTCTGGGCCAAGCTTTTCATGATCAATTTTGCGCTGGGCGTGGCGACCGGCCTGACGATGGAGTTCCAGTTCGGTACGAACTGGTCCTTCTATTCCAGTTTCGTGGGCGACGCCTTCGGCGCGCTGCTGGCCGTGGAAGGGCTGATGGCCTTCTTCATGGAGTCCACTTTCATCGGGCTGATGGTGTTTGGCTGGAACAAGCTGAGCCGGGCGCAGCACTTGGTCGTGACCTATCTGGTCGCATTGGGTTCCAACCTGTCCGCGCTGTGGATTCTGGTGGCCAACAGCTTCATGCAAAGTCCGCAGGGCGCCGCGTTCAACCCGGTGACCATGCGTATGGAGCTGGAAAGCTTCTTCCACCTGTTTTTCAACCCCGATGCGCAGGCCAAGTTCGTGCATACGGTGCTGGCCGGTTACGTGACGGCGGCGATTTTCGTCTGTGGCGTCAGTGCCTTCTATATGCTGCGCAACCGGCATATGGACCTGGCCAAGCGTTCCTTCCGCATTGCATCGCTGTTTGGCGTGCTGGGGACGGCGGGCGTGCTCACGCTGGGCGATGCACTGGGTTTCGTGGGCGCGCATGCGCAGCCGACCAAACTGGTGGCCATGGAAGCCCTGTGGGAAACTGAAGAAGCGCCGATGTCTTTCAACGCCATCGCTTTCCCGTCACAGGAAGAACAGCGCAATCTGTGGGCGCTGAAGATTCCGGCCATGCTGTCCATTCTGGTGACGCACTCGCTCGATGGCACCGTACCCGCGGCCGATGTGCTGGAAGAACGGGCCAAGCTCAGGATCCAGGGCGGGATTCCGGCATTGAAGGCGATGGAACGCCTGAGCGCCGATCCGACGGATGCCGAGGCGCTGGCGCAGTTCGAAGCGCACAAGGCCGACCTGGGCTATGGTTTCCTGGTGCAACGCTATGCCCCTGACGGCGATGTGTCGCGTGTCACGCAAGCCGATATCGACAAGGCGGCCAAGGACACGATTCCCGAGGTCTGGCTGATCTTCTGGTCGTTCCGTGTCATGGTGGCGCTGGGGCTGCTGATGCTGGGCTACTTCCTGCTGGCCATCATTCTGACCCTGGCCAACAAGGTGCATCATTACCGTTGGTTCCTGCGTGGCGCGGTCTGGATGATTCCCGTGCCGTTCCTGGCCTGTGAGATGGGCTGGCTGGTTGCAGAAGTGGGCCGCCAGCCCTGGACGGTCTATGAGGTGCTGCCGACCTGGCTGTCGGCATCCACGCACAGCCTGACCTACATGATCGTCTCCCTGGTGGGCTTTGTCGTGATCTATACGATCTTCGCGGTGATCGAGATCTTCCTCATGCTGAGGTCCATCCGCAAGGGGCCTGACGACCCCGAGCCCGAGACGTCCACCCAGTCCATCGCACCGGCGCCAGCCGTTGCGTCCTGAGATCAAGGAGATTCCGTCATGGAGATGTATCTCGTACTGAAAGTGGTCTGGTGGGTGCTGCTGGGCGTACTCCTGATCGGGCTGGCCGTCATGGTCGGCATGGATATGGGGGTAGGCACGCTGCTGCGCTTTGTCGGACGCACCGATGCCGAACGCCGTGTGGCGCTCAACATCATCGGCCCGCACTGGGACGGCAACCAGGTTTGGTTCATCCTGGGCGGCGGCGCGATCTTCGCTGCCTGGCCGCTGGTCTATGCCACTGCCTTCTCCGGCTTCTATATTGTGATGCTGGTGCTGCTGTGGAGCATGATCGTGCGTCCGCTGGGTTTCGAGTACCGCAGCAAGATGCCGTCCGAACGTTGGCGCAACGCCTGGGACTGGAGCCTGTTCGTGTCCGGTTTCGTGCCCATGCTGATTTTCGGCGCAGCTATCGGCAACGTGTTGCAGGGCGTCCCGTTCCATTTCGATTGGCGCCTGACGTCCTATTACACCGGTAGTTTCCTGGAGTTGCTCAATCCGTTCGCCATCCTTTGCGGTCTGGTGTCGGTATCCATGTCCATTTACATGGGCGGGGCCATGTTGATGAGCGGCAGCGCGGGCGAAGTGGCCGTGCGCGCTCGCCGGGCAGCCCTGTGGGGCGGCCTGGCAGCGCTGGTGCTGTTCACCATTGGCGGTTTCTGGGTATCTGTCATGGACGGTTTCCGTATCGTTCAAGGCCCGGACTTCGGCGCGGCACAGACGCCTCTGCACCAGACGGTGGAACGCGTGCCTGGCGGTTTGCTGTCTAACTTCAGCCAGTACCCGGTGCTGTGGATCCTGCCCGCGCTGACGTACATCGGCGTGATACTGGGCCTGCTGGCATTGCGCGCGCGCCGTGATCTGCTGGGCTGGTGGCTGGGCGCTTTGGCCTGGGTCGGGGTGCTGGGCACTGCTGGCGCAGCCATGTTCCCGTTCATGATGCCGTCGTCCACCCATCCCTCGCATAGCCTGACGGTCTGGAACTCCGGTGCCAGCGCTGTGACGCAAGGCTGGATGCTGGGCTTTACCGTGATCTTCATGCCGCTCATCATCTGCTACACGAGCTGGGCGTTCTGGGTGATGCGCGGCAAGGTGGATGCCAAGCAGGTCGAAAACTCTCACCACGCTTTGTAAGGAGGCGGACATGTCGGTACTTGCACGTTTCATCGTGGCCGGAGTTCTCGCAGTGATCGTCATCCTTCTGGCGATCGTGCTGGGCGACTACGGGCCATGGTATTTTTCCTGGCTTCTGGGCACAGGGTTCATGATCCTGGTGGCAGCTCTGGGCGGTGTTCTGTTCGAAGCGCAGGAAGAAGCCGCCGAGAGCGGCGCGTCGGGCAAAGCCAAGGTAGCCAAGGAAACTTCGGGCTATTGAGGTGGTTGGCGCTGGCCAGTCAGGCCAGCGCCCCGAGGCCTAACTGCCAAGGCGTGTTCAATGGTGCGGGGGCCATAAAGCAGGCCTTATGAAGTCGGTTCCATGGGGGCGCTTTCATGAGGCGGCCTTCATCAGACAGACTCAATCAGGCTTGCCACACAGGCAGCAGGTAAAAAAGAAGGCGGTCCGGGCAATAAAAGCCGGATCGCCTTTTTGTTCTATTCTTGCCGCTTGCCGCTTGGGGCCGTAAGCCTGGGGGGGGGAGCCAAAGCGTGTGCCTTGGGCTACGCCATGCCTGGTCGGAAAGTGTTCAGGCAACGTTGCTGCGGATGGGCAGTATCCAGCGCGTCAGCCAGGCCAGGACGACACCGGCAGCAGCGCCTATCGTATCGGCGATCAGGTCGGCCCATTCCCCGGCGCGTCCGAAGCTGGGCTGCACCAGTTCGATCAGGCCGCCGTAAGCGACCGCACCGATGAAAGCGCGCAGCGCCCAGGCAGGGCGCGCCACGACAACAGGAAAGACCAGGGCAGCGAAGGCAAGGGCATGATGCACTTTGTCGCCGCCGGCCACGCGCGGCAGGGAACCAGGGGAGGCCAGCGTCAGGAAGCTGATGATGACCAGTAAGGCCAGGGTGGCGGCCAGCGCAAGTCTGTCGAGCGTTGATTGAGCCATGAAAAAGGAAGTCAGTAGCGGAAGCAGGGGACAGTAATAACGAGCCAGGCAGCCTGGGCGCATCGCGTCAGGAACGAGCGAACGGCCAGGCTGCCGGCAGACGGGCCAGCACAGACGGCTGGCCTGTGCCGGATCGTAGCATGAGGCCCGCCCAGGCCAGGGGCGGGATGGAATCTGGTTACAAGCCGGTGGCCGCAGGGCGCTTGCGCTAGAATGCAGGTTCTGCGGCTTGGGCTCTCGCCCTCTGTCGCGCTGTTCCTGTTTCGCGCCGCGCCGGACCATTTTCCGGTGGCGGGCTAGGAGTCTCCATCATGTTGCGCGCCCTTTGGCTAGCTGCGTACGTTTGCGCCATTTTGCTGGCCAACGTATTTCTGGATAGCTTCATCGAGCTGCCCTGGTTCGGCCTGTTCAGTATCGGTTCCATTTTTTTCGCTGCAGTCTTCACCTTGCGCGACCGTCTGCATGGCTATGGCTTGCCGACGGTTTACGCGGCCATTGCCATGGCCTTGCTGGTCACGACCGTGTATGGACAGTTTATCGCCCATCTGGCCCCGCGCTTTCTGTTGGCATCCTTTGCCGCCGTGCTGGCTGGGGAGCTGGCGGATACTGCCATGTTCCAGCGCCTGCGTCATCGGCGCTGGCATGCCCGTGTTCTGGCCAGCAATGCCGTCAGCGTGCCGCTGGACAGTACCGCATTCACGCTGCTGGCGTTTGCCGGCGCCATGAGCGCCTATGACATGGCGCAGATCATCTATGCGGATGTCATCGGCAAGTTCCTGATTGCCGCAGCACTGGCCTGGCTGCCTTTCATGCAGATAGGGCGACGCCGCAGTGCGCCAGCCGCCATGCCTGTTTGCCCTGGAGATGCGTCATGAACGATCAAGCCGATGTGCAGGTTGACCATACCCTGGTTCCGTCTTCGCCTGGGGATTACCGGACGCCGGATACCGGCGCCGTGTTGAAGACCATCGCCAATCCTGCGCCCATGCTGCGTACCTGGCAGGAGCATGAACTGGTGCTGCCTGAACTATGCCCGGCTTCGCGCAATCCGGGCGCTGGTTCATGCCTGCGTATCCGCTATCGCAGCCGGACACGCTTTCTGGAGGTGTTCTCGCTGGGCGCTTATATCCGCGCATTCATCGGGCACCGGTTGGTTCGTGATGTGGAAATGCTGACCCAGGTGGTCGCGCGAGACTGCGCGCACGTGCTCGGTCACCAGGTAGAAGTCGAAGGCTGCTTTGTGCTGCCGGCCCTGGGCCAGACCGTGCGCACGCGGGTGCAGGCCGGACGCTTGCCGCGCACCGGAAAACGGCCGGCCTAGCGGGCGAAGCCCGGCCGCAAGGTGGCGCGCGGATGGCGCTCCAGGTAGCGGTAGATGGTGCTGCGATGGATGCCCAGGCGGCGCGCCGCCTGGGTGACGTTGCCGCTGCAGGCCGCCAGGGCCTGCTCGATCATGGTAATGGTGGCCTGGCGCAGGCCGCTGGCGCCGGTGGCCTGCACGTGGGATGCTGCCGCCGTGGCAGGGACGTCGACTTTGTCGGTCGTGGCTGGACCGCCGACCGGGCTGGGATTGAAGCCGGCGGCGGCATGTGGGGGAGCGCTTGGCGTTGCACCAGGGCCTGTCGTAGCGGGGCTGGCAGGCAGGACCGTGCTTTGCAGGAACGCAGAAACATCTTCGGCCCGGATGACGCTGCCCGGCGCGCTCATCACGCTCAGGGTACGCAGGAAGGCATGTAGTTCGCGATAGTTGCCGGGCCAGGCATGGGCGCTCAGTCGGTCCAGGGCGCTGTCATCCAGGGTTAGGGGCATGGCGTCGCCCGCTGTGGCGCGCAGCGCGCTGCACAGGTAGCTGCGCAAGTCCGGGCGTTCCCGCAATGGCGGCAGGTTCACGCGCAGATCGTGCAGGCGGTAGAAAAGGTCGTTGCGGAACTGTTCGGATTGCACCAGTGTGCCGATGTCGCGATGGGTCGCGCTGATCAGACCGAATTCCACCGGCACCAGCCGGTCCGATCCCAGAGGCTGCACGGCGCGTTCCTGCAGGGCGCGCAACAGGCGGGTTTGCAGGCTCAGCGGCATGTCGCCGATTTCATCCAGGAACAAGACACCGCCATCCGCTTCCCGTAGCCGGCCCCGGGCGCCGTTGCGGCGTGCACCAGTAAAGGCCCCGGCTTCGTAGCCGAACAGTTCGGCCTCGATCAGCGATTCAGGCAGGGCGCCGCAGTTCACGGCGACGAACGGGCCGTCGCGCCAGCGGCTCGCGGCATGCAGGCGGCGAGCATAAATTTCCTTGCCCGCACCTGTTTCCCCGTGCAGGAATACACCCAGGCCACCGTCAAAGGCGCGGCGCACTGCATCGAAACGTGACACCAATTGCGGGTCCAGCGCCAGGTCGGCAGACAGGGCCGGATGGCGGCGCGGTGTGACGGCTCGTTCTTCCTTGGCGGCGGGCGCCGCCGGTGTCGGCATTTGCTCCCGCTCGGCAGATGTGCTTTCCGTGCTGGATAAGGCCGCGTCCTGGCCGTATGTCGTTCGCGCCTCCGTGGGGGCGGGCTTGTACTGGCTGCTGTCGCTGCGGCTGCCGGCATTGTGGGCAGCGTTGCCAGCAGCCGGTAAGGTGCTGGCCACCCGTTTGCCGGTGCGAAACAGGCAGGCGTAGAAGCGTTCCCCCAGCGGCGAGCGCAATTCTGCGGCATCCTGCCCCAACTGGCGCCAGTCTCCGACCCACTGTTGCGCCGGTTGGTCGAGCAGGTCCTGCCAGGATGCCCGCAGCAGTGTCAGGGCCAGGTCATTGGCGCCGACGATATGGCCGTCGTCCAGCAGCAGCATGGCGCGTTCGGTGGATTCAAGCAGCGAAGGCTGGCGCTGGAATACCAGCAACTCGCGGCCGGCCAGGCTTTGCTGCATCATGCGGTTGGTGATGAGACGCGAGCACAGCGAGGCCAGCCCCAGTGCGTAGTCATGCAATTGCGATGCGGCGCCGGAAATGTCCAGCACCCCCATGCGGTCACCGCGCGGGGACCACACCGGGGCGCCGTGGCAGCTCAGGATGCGGTTGCAGTGCAGATAGTGTTCGGCGCCATGGACGCGTACCGGCGTGTTTTCCAGCAAGGCCGTTCCGATGGCATTGGTGCCTCGGTGCTGCTCGGCCCAGCTGACGCCGGGTTGCAGGGCCACGCTTTCGGCCTGTTGCAGGAAACTGGCGTTGCCTGCCGTCTGGAGGATGACGCCGGTGGCATCGGCCAGCAGCACAATGCCGGCATGGCGGCCCACCATGTTGGAGAGCGTGTCGATTTCGGGTTGGGCTGCCTGCAGCAGACTGGCATGCTGGGCCAGGCGCACGTTCAGCTCGCCGCGCACCAGCATCACGGGATCCGGCTGCATATCGGATTCCCGCGCCATGCAGCGCTGCCAGGAACGCAGCACCGGCGCCGACGATGGCTCGGCTTGTGGTGCAGTGGCGAAATGGAACGTCATCTCTACAGCCTCCCCTGAAACAGTGTCGCATTCTGCGACAGTTGTTGTCGCGGAATGTGTTGCAGTGTCGCGGATTGCGGCGTTGCAGCCTGCCTGGGCTGCGGAACGTCATAAGCAAATTATGCCTTAAACCTGCGCATACGCTAGGGCGGAAAACGAGAAGCGTTTTCTGGCACGCTAATTGCTCATGTCTGTACAAGGGCGGCGCCGCATGGTGCGGTTCCGAACCGTTAAAGGAGAAGAGGCATGGATCTGTCAGATTTGAAGAAGCTGGGACTGGATGTCGAATTTCCGTTCAAGAAGAAGTATGAAAACTATATCGGCGGCAAGTGGGTGCCGCCGGTGGCAGGCAATTACTTCGAGGACATTTCGCCCATCACCGGCCAGGCCTTTACCAGTGTGCCGCGTTCCGACGCGCAGGACATCGAACTGGCGCTGGACGCCGCCCATGCGGCACGTGCGGCCTGGGGCCGGACGTCCGCTGCGGAACGTTCCAATATCCTGCTGCGCATTGCCGACCGCATCGAGCAGAACCTCGAGCGCCTGGCGGTCGCCGAAACCATAGACAACGGCAAGCCGCTGCGCGAAACCCTGGCGGCGGACCTTCCGCTGGCCGTCGATCACTTCCGCTATTTCGCGGGTTGCCTGCGCGCCGAGGAGGGCGCCATTTCCGAGATTGACAGCACCACGGTCGCCTATCACTTCAAGGAGCCCATCGGCGTTGTCGGCCAGATCATTCCTTGGAATTTCCCGCTTCTGATGGCTGCATGGAAACTGGCGCCGGCCCTGGCCGCTGGTTGCCCGGTGGTGCTCAAACCGGCAGAACAGACGCCGGCCTCCATCCTGGTGCTGGTGGAACTGATCGGTGAGCTGTTGCCCGCCGGCGTGCTGAATATCGTCAATGGCTATGGCAAGGAAGCCGGCGAGGCACTGGCCACCAGCAAGCGCATCGCCAAGGTGGCTTTCACCGGCTCCACGCCGGTCGGTCGCCACATCCTGCACGCTGCGGCGGAGAACCTGATTCCGGCGACAGTGGAACTGGGCGGCAAGTCTCCCAATATCTTCTTTGCCGACGTGCTCGACAAGGACGATGCTTTCCTGGACAAGGCGCTGGAGGGCCTGTCGATGTTCGCCCTGAACCAGGGGGAAATCTGCACGTGCCCGTCGCGCATCCTGATCCAGGAGTCCATCTACGAACGCTTCATCGAAAAGGCCATTGCCCGCGTGAAATCCATCAAGACCGGCAACCCGCTGGACCGCCAGACCATGGTGGGTGCACAGGTTTCCAAGGTGCAGATGGACAAGATCCTGTCGTACATCGACATCGGCCGCAACGAAGGGGCGGAATGCCTGATCGGCGGCGCGCGCAACGCGCTGCATGGCGGGCTGGAAGAGGGCTACTACATCAGCCCGACGCTGCTGCTGGGCAAGAACGATATGCGCATCTTCCAGGAGGAAATCTTCGGGCCGGTGGCTGCCGTCACCACTTTCAAGGACGAGGACGAAGCCATTGCCATTGCCAATGACACGTCCTTCGGTCTGGGGGCTGGCGTCTGGACACGCGATGGCTCGCAGGCCTACCGCGTGGGGCGCGGCGTGCAGGCAGGCCGCGTCTGGACCAACTGCTACCACCTCTATCCGGCGCACGCCGCCTTCGGAGGCTACAAGGAATCCGGCATCGGCCGCGAAACCCACAAGGTCGCTTTGTCGAACTATCAGCAGACCAAATGCCTGCTGGTGAGCTACAGCCCGAACGCACTGGGCTTCTATTAAGGCATGACAGCAGGCAAGGGTTCCCGGGGTTGCGGCCCCGGGGGCGCCCGCCTGCACGTGGTTTGCGGCATTGGAAAGCGCCGCAAATGACTGTGGCGGACGGCATGACGGGGATCAATGCGCCCCGTCGGGCTTTTGTCCATGATGGAGTCTGGTTTGTTCAAGGAGCTTATCCATGCAACGCACAATGAAAGCGGCAGTCCTGCGCACTTTCGGCCAACCCCTGCAGATTGAAGAAGTGGAAGTGCCGCGCCCGGGCCCGGGCGACATCCTCGTCAAGATCGAGGCTTGCGGCGTATGCCATACCGACTTGCACGCCGTCGAGGGCGATTGGCCGGTAAAGCCCAATCCGCCCTTCATCCCTGGCCATGAGGGCGTTGGCCACGTGGTGGCTGTGGGCCAGGGCGTGACGCACGTGAAGGAAGGCGACCGTGTCGGTATCCCGTGGCTGTATTCCGCCTGCGGTTATTGTGAACACTGCCTGGGCGGCTGGGAAACACTGTGTGAAAAGCAGCAGAATGCGGGCTACTCGGTCAATGGCGGATTTGCCGAGTATGCGCTGGCCAATGCGTCCTATGTCGGCCTGCTGCCGAAGAATGTCGACTTCATCGAAATCGCGCCCATCCTGTGCGCGGGTGTGACGGTCTACAAAGGCCTAAAGATGACCGACACCAAGGCCGGGCAATGGGTGGCGATTTCCGGCATTGGCGGCCTGGGGCATGTGGCCGTGCAGTATGCGCGGGCCATGGGCTTGAATGTCGCGGCAGTCGACGTCGATGATGAAAAGCTGGAACTGGCGCGCAAGCTCGGCGCCACGGTCACGGTCAATGCGCGCAATACCGACCCGGCAGCCTATCTGAAGCGTGAAGTGGGCGGCGTGCACGGCGCGTTGGTCACGGCAGTGTCGCCGATTGCATTCCAGCAGGCCATGGGGATGACGCGCCGTGGCGGCACGATCGCGCTGAATGGCCTGCCGCCGGGTGAATTTTCGCTCTCCATTTTCGACATGGTGCTCAACGGCACAACGGTACGCGGTTCCATCGTAGGGACCCGCCTGGACCTGCAGGAAGCCCTGGACTTCGCAGGCGAAGGCAAGGTCAAGGCCACCGTGGCCTCCGACCGCCTGGAAAACGTCAACGATGTGTTCGACCGCATGCGCAACGGGAAGATCAACGGCCGGGTCGTCCTTGACCTGGCTGCCTGACGGACGTCTATCCCCGGCGAGCGCTGGCGCAAGGCTAGTCGGCGCATCGGCGCTATGAGGCAAATGCCCCCGGCTATCCTGCACGGGGGCATTTTCATGATTTTTTCAGTGGATGTGCTGCACGGTGTGGTGGCGTGTATGGCGCCTTTGCTACCGCCTCGGGCAGCACGAAAGGGGCGGTGCCAAGTGCTTGGTGCCACGCCAGGTGATGGCTGAGACAGAGATGGCGATTGCCGGGCGGGATGCCCGGCATTGGCCTGTCTCAGGCGTCGCTGCTCTCGGTCGCGTCTATCGACTGCGCCACGAAGCCGCCGCTCTGGCGTTCCCACAGGCGCGCGTACAGGCCACCCTGGGCCAGCAACTCCGCATGCGTGCCGCTTTCGACGATATGCCCCTGGTTCAGCACGACCAGCCGGTCCATGCGGGCAATCGTGGACAGGCGGTGCGCGATTGCAATGACCGTCTTGCCGCGCATCAGTACGTCCAGGCTGTCCTGGATGGCCGCTTCCACCTCGGAGTCCAGCGCCGAGGTGGCTTCGTCCAGCACCAGGATGGGGGCATTCTTCAGCAGTACCCGGGCGATGGCGATGCGCTGGCGCTGTCCACCGGAAAGTTTCACGCCGCGTTCGCCAACATAGGCGTCCAGGCCCTGGCGTCCGTCGCCATCGCTCAGCTTGGGTACGAAGTCGGCCGCGCTGGCCTGTGCAAGTGCCTGGAGCAATTCTGCGTCGCTGGCGCCGGGGCGGCCATACAGCAGGTTTTCGCGGATGGATCGGTGCAGCAGCGAAGGCTCCTGGGTCACGATGCCGATCTGTTCCCGCAGACTGTCCTGCTGCACTAGCGCAATATCCTGATGGTCGACCAGAATGCGGCCGCCTTGCACGTCATAGAGCCTCAGCAGCAGGTTGACCAGTGTGGACTTGCCGACACCGGACGGACCGATCAGGCCGATTTTCTCGCCTGGCTTGATGTGCAGATCCACGCCTTGCAATACCGGGTGGCGTGCATCGTAATGGAACTGGACATGGTCGAAACGGATATCGCCCTGGGTCACCGTAAGCGGTTTGGCATCCGGGACGTCCACGACCGAGCGTGGCTGGGCGATGGTGCGCAGGCCATCCTGCACCACGCCGAAGTTCTCGAAAATACCGCTGACGACCCACATGATCCAGCCGGACATGGTATTGATGCGGATGACCAGCCCGGTTGACAGCGCAATGACCCCCAGCGAAGCCTGGCCGGTGTGCCAGAGCCAGATGGCAAGCCCCGCCGTCCCGGCGATCAAGATGCCGCTGAGGCTGGTAATCGCGAAATCCATGGCGGTGATCACGCGGCCGGACATTTGCGCCTTGGCGGTCTGTTCGGCCATGGCGCTCTGGGCATGCTGTTCTTCCAGGCGCGTATGGGCAAAGAGCTTCAGGGTGCTGATGTTCGTGTAACTGTCGACGATACGGCCCAGCAGCTTGGCGCGCGCGGCTGCGGAGGCGGCCGAACGGCGTCGCGCAAGCGGCACGAAATAGGACAGCATGCCGATGTAGCAGGCCAGCCAGAACAGCAGCGGCAGGGTCAGCAGCCAGTCTGCCTGAGCGAACAGATAGATGGCGCTGCCGGAATACACCACCATGCGCCACAGCGCGTCCACCATCTGCACCGAGGAATCGCGTAGCGCCAATGACGTTTGCATGATGCGGCTGGCAGTCCTGCCGGCCAAGTCATTCTGGAAGAAGGCCAGGCTTTGCCCCAGGACATAGCGGTGGTTCTGCCAGCGGATCATCGTGGTGAAGTTCGGATTGATGGTCTGGTGCACGATGAGGTTGTGCAGGCCGGATAGCACCGGGCGCACCAACAGCGCAATGATTGCCATGGTCAGCAGGGCAGGACCGTGTACCGAGAAGAAGTCTTCCTTGGGGGTGGACTGCGCCATGTCGACGATCTGGCCGATGAAGCTGAACAGCGCGACTTCTACCAGCGAACCGGCCAGGCCTACCACCAGCAACAGGGCGAACCAGTGCCAGACCTGTTTCAGGTAGAAGCGGTAGAACGCGCCGACGGAATCAGGCGGAGCGATATCGGGCGCGGGCCGGAACGGATTGATCAGGTCTTCGAAGCGTTTGAACAGGGACGGCTTGGTCTGTTTTGGCATGCGGTGCTCGGAAATGGGAAAACGGTTTGCGGCATGGCGGCGGCCATGCATGGCCCGCGACGGCCAGGGTTGCGAGTGACGCGCTCAGGGGCGCGATTCGGCTTGCGGTACGGCGGGCGGTTCTGGTTCGGCGGCGCTGTCAGGCGCCGCTGGCCCGGGGTGTTCGGGGTGCGGGTGGTAATGACGCACGCGCCAGCGCACGCGCAAGTCGCTCCAGAGCGGAGGCATGGCGAGCACCAGCAGGAAAAAAGCCAGCGGCAGCGTCATGGAGTAGCCCCAGGCCTGGAAGCCGAATGCGCCGGTCATGGCGCCGACCAGGAAGGATAGCAGCAGCTTGCTGTGCAGGACCAGTTTGGTCCGGTTGGCGACCACACGGCCCTGGCCGCGACCGGTGGCCTTGGGGCTATTGATATAGAACAGTTTGCCCAGCTCGATGCCGATGTCGGTCACCATGCCTGTCACGTGGGTGGTGCGGATGACGGCATTGGAGATTTTGGTGATGAGCGCGTTCTGCAGGCCCATCATGTAGCACAGCAAAACGACGGTGGGCGGTTGCAGGAAACTGACCTGGCGGGCGATCTGCGCGCCGATCAGGCCGAACAGCAAGAGCAGCCCGGCTTCCAGCAGCATGGGAATGGAATATTGCGAATGCAGGCGCCGCCGCCTGGCATAGTTGACCAGGATGGAAGTGGTGATGGCGCCGGCCAGGAAGGCGCAGATGGCGATGACGCAGGCCAGTGCCAGTTCCAGGTTGCGGGCGCTGAGGTGGTCGGCGATGCCCGACACCATGCCCGACATATGCGAGGTGTACTGCCCGACAGCCAGGAAGCCGCCAGCATTCGCCGCGCCAGCTACGAAAGCCAGGCACGCGCCCAGGCGCGCGTCGTTCTGTGGCGTACGACGCGTGTCGGTCCAGTGTGTGTAGCGCAACGACATGACCCATCCAAAAGCGGAGAGCAACGGGAACGGGAGCGTATTGCCTCGGCGGGGCCGTGGCGACGCGCTGCGACAGTTCGGTTTTCGCTTGTCATTATAGGAGCGCACTGCCTGCAGTGCAGCATTCCGGGCCGGCTGCCGCTGTTTGTGGCGCGACAATCGCGATGCGGCTTGTCCGGCGTGTTTGTTCCTTGCCGGTATGAGGTCTGGCCGCCATGCAGGCATCGGCCTGGAGCGCCCTGTCGGCGGCAGGCCTTCAGGCTGGAAGAAGGGGATGGCCTGCAGGGGCAGGAATGCCGGGGCGTGGTGCTATCATCATTTGCCTGAAGACGGTGCGAGCGCCCGACCTGGCGTTGTTTCCGCGATTCCCTTACCCTCGCCATGGCGTTTTTACAGGCCGAGCCGGCATGCGTTCCAAGAAAACTTCCTCCCGTACTTCATCTGATACCCGGCCCAGGCGGCAGATTCCGCGTGCCGGTGGCGCGTCGCTGGTTGCGCTCCTGTTGGCTTTTCTGGCCTGGTGCGTGGGTGGGGATTGGCAGGGGCTGGTACAACGGGTAGTGGACGTCGTGCAGCCGGATGCCGGGCCGGACAGGCGTCCGGCCGTGGCAGACGGGTCCTGGCCTGCATTGCCCCAGGGACAGTACCGTTATGACTTGCAGGGCCAGGTCGTCCATGTCGCGGACGGCGATACGCTGACCTTGCGGCCGGCTGGCGAGCCCCAGCGGCGTATCCGCCTGGCAAATATCGACGCACCGGAAACAGGAGACGGCGCCGCACGTCCCGGCCAGCCGCATGGCGTTGCCGCCCGGCGCGAACTGGACCGCCTGGTGGCCGGCAGGAACCTGAAGCTGCGCTGTTACGAAGAAGATCAGTACGGGCGCGATGTCTGCGATGTCATGCTGGGCGAAAACGATAGCGCCAATCGCCGTATGGTGGCGGCGGGTTATGCCTGGGCCAACCAGCAAGGCAAGGGCAAGCACCTGCGCGACCGGCATGTACTGGTGCTGGAGCAGCAGGCGCAGCGCGATGGCCTGGGCATCTGGGCAGACAGCGGAGCGATACGCCCCTGGGTATGGCGCTATGATTGCTGGCAACAGGGGAAATGCTGAGCGGCAGGCATTGTTCGGCCGGCTAGGGCCTGCAGGATAAAAACAGGGCGTGACAGTCTGTTCTAGGGGGAAGGGGATGGGAGCATCGTGGGCGCGGTGGGGGGCGGCGCTGGCGGCCGTGGCTGGGCTGGCGGGGTGCGATCACGCGCCGGTGAACAGTCCGTATGCCGATGGCGCCATGGAGCAGAATACGCTCTACACCACTTTTATTTCCCGTTCTCCCAAGTCGCTGGACCCGGCGAAATCCTACGCCACGGATGAAACCCCCTATACCTACAACATCTATGAGCCGCTTTACGGGTATCACTATCTGAAGCGTCCCTATGAGCTGATTCCGCGTGCCGCCGAGGCCATCAGCGAACCCGTTTATTACGATGCGGACGGCCAGCGCCTGCCGCCGGATGCGCCGGGCGATCGCATCGCCGAAAGTGTTTATGACATCCGCCTGCGTCCGGGCATCCTGTTTCAGCCGCATCCGGCTTTTGCCCGCACCGAAGATGGCGCCTACCGTTATTGGCCGGTTGCCCAGGCAGACCTGAAAATGGTCACGGGCGTGCCTGATTTTCCGGAAACCGGCACGCGCGAATTGACTGCGCACGATTATGTCTATGCTTTCCGGCGGCTGGCCCATCCCCGGTTGGCGTCACCGATTTTCTCTGTCATGGCGGAGCACGTCGAAGGCATGGAAGATTACGGCGCCCGCCTGAAGCAGGTTTATGCACAGCTGCTGGCGGATTTTCGCCAGCAGCAACCCGCCGCCGACCGGCGCGAACAGCCCTGGCTGGATTTGCGTCAGTACGGTTTTTCCGGGGTGGAGGCGCTGGATGACCATACCCTGCGCGTACGAGTCAAAGGCAAGTATCCACAGTTCAAGTACTGGCTGGCCATGACTTTCCTGGCGCCTGTCCCCTGGGAGGCTGACCGCTTTTATCATCAGCCGGGCATGGCCGAGCGTGACCTGTCGCTGGATAGCTGGCCGGTGGGCACCGGGCCATACTACCTGGCTGAATCCTTGCGCAACCGGCGCCATGTCTTGCAGCGCAATCCGAATTTCCGGGGTGAACCCTATCCGTGCGAAGGCGAGCCCGGTGACCAGGAAGCCGGGCTGCTTGATGACTGCGGCAAGATGACGCCGTTTGTGGACCGAGCGGTGTTCAGCATGGAAAAGGAAGCGATCCCGCTGACAGGCAAGTTCATGCAGGGCTATTACGACCTGCCGCAGATCGAGCGCGGCGAGCTGGGGGTTGCCATGCGCGTGGCGGCTGGCGATTCGGCCGACAAGGCTGCGCGTTACGCCGAACGCGGTATCCAGTTGCCCAGCACGGTGGAGACGACGATCTGGTACATAGGCTTCAACTGGAACGATCCGGTGGTGGGCAAGGGGGACACCCCGGAACAGGCCGAGCGTAACCGCAAGCTGCGCCAGGCCATCAGCATCGCCTTCGACTGGGAAGAATACGTGGCCCTGTTCGAGAACAGCCAGGCATTGGTGGCGCAGGGGCCGGTGCCGCCGGGCGTGCTTGGGTATGACGACGGCCCGGACGGTATCAATACGCAGGTCTACGATATCGTCGATGGCAAGCCGGTGCGCAAGTCGCTCGAAGAGGCCAGGCGCCTGCTGGCCGAAGCCGGCTACCCGGATGGCCGGGATGCCGAAACCGGCAGGCCGCTGGTGCTGTTCTACGATTCCATGACGGGCGTGGGTTCCAATCCGGCCGAAGACTGGTACCGCCGCCAGCTTGCCAAGCTGGGAGTGCAACTGGAGGTGCGAGCCACCGACTTCAACCGCTTCCAGGAAAAAATGCGCAATGGCAGCGCGCAGATATTCATGTGGGGTTGGGTGGCGGATTATCCGGATGCCGAGAATTTTCTCTTCATGCTGTACGGTCCCAACGGCAAGGCGGCCTTTGGCGGTGAGAACGCCGTCAACTATGCCAGCCCGGAATTCGATGCCCTGTTCGAACAGATGCGTTTCCTTGATGATGGCCCGGAGAAAAAAGCGTTGATCGACCGCATGGTCGTGATTCTTCAGCGTGATGCACCCTGGATGTTCGGTTACTTCCCGATGTCCGGCGGCGCCTATCACCAGTGGTTGCACAACGCCAAGCCCACCCAGATGGTGCGCAACAACCTGCCGTATCTCCGGGTGGACGTGGCGCAGCGCGTGGAGCACGTGGCGCGCTGGAATGCGCCCTCATGGTGGCCGCTATGGCTGGCCGGTGTATTGGTGGCGTTGGGGGCGTTGCTGGCCGTGTGGGCGCTGCGTCGCCGTGATCATCAGGCGGCTCGGCCCGCCGGAGGCAAGCAATCATGATGGCCTATACCTTGCGCCGGCTGCTGCATGGCGTGCTCATCCTGATCGGGGTCAACCTGCTGACCTTCCTGCTGTTCTTCTGGGTCAACAGCACCGATGACATGGCGCGCATGGCCATAGGCGGACAGCGCATCAGCCAGCAGGCGGTCGAACAGTGGAAGACGGCGCATGGCTATGACAAGCCATTGTTCTACAACACCGAGGCGCAGGGGAGCGCCAAGCTGACTGACACTATTTTCTACACGCGTTCGGCTCCCTTGCTGGTCATGGACTTCGGCCAGTCGGATGCCGGGCGGGATATCGGCCGGGAAATCCGGGATCGCATCGGCCCGAGCCTGGCCCTGGCCATACCCAGTTTCATCCTCGGCATGGCGGCGAGTATCGTCTTTGCGCTGCTGCTGGTGTTCTTCCGGGCGACGCGGCTGGATTTCTGGGGTGTGGTGCTGTGCGTGGTGCTGTTGTCGATTTCCAGCCTGTTCTACATCATTGCCGGGCAGTGGCTGTTTGCCAAGGTTTGGCAGTTGGTGCCTTATTCGGGCTATCAGCCGGGCGCCGACATGATCCGCTTCCTGGCGTTGCCGGTACTGGTGGCCGTTATCGCACGCCTGGGGCCGGAAGCGCGTTTCTATCGCACCCTGTTCCTGGAAGAAATCGGCAAGGACTACGTGCGTACGGCCCGTTCCAAGGGCCTGTCTGAAACCGTGGTGCTGTTCCGCCATGTCCTGCGCAATGCCTTGCTGCCTATCTTGACCGGGGCGGTATCGGCCATTCCCCTGCTGTTCATGGGCAGCCTGGTGGCCGAGGCCTTTTTTGGCATTCCGGGCCTGGGCAGCTACACCATCGACGCCATCAATGCCCAGGATTTTGCCGTCGTGCGCGCCATGGTGTTTTTGGGGGCAGCGCTGTACATCGTGGGCGTACTGCTTGCGGACATCTCATATACCTTGGCCGATCCCCGGGTCCGTTTTCAATAGGCGCCACGCATGCCCAAGTTCGTTCTGCTCTGGACCGATGCCGCGCTGTTCCTGGTGCTGGCCTTCATTCTGATCTACAGCTGGCGGGCCCGCCGCCTGCCGGCGCTGCGTGCCAGCTGGCGTGCCGTCTTTCGCCGGGCGCCGGCAGCCTGCTCGGCGCTGGTGCTGGTGGTGTTCGGCAGCATTGCCTTGCTCGATAGCATCCATTTCCGCCCGCAATTGCCGCCAGCGCCGGGCGCGGCTGCGGGGGCTGCGCCCAATTATGCGCCGGTGGTGCGTTCTGCGCTGGACCTGCTGCTGGACGGTACGGCGTTGGCCGCAACGGAAAAAACCTATTCCGCGCCTCTGGCAGCCTACCAGTTCACCAAGGAATCCTTGCTGCTTGATGGCGTGACGGTACGGGACTTTCCGCGGCTGCGCCATGGCGGCGCGCATCTGGAGGATCCGCCTGCGCAGCGGGGCGGCGATATTGCCAGACGGTTGGCAATCGGCGCCGGGGCAGGCATTCTGGCCGCTGTGGCGCTGGCCGTGGCGGGGCTGCTGGTGCTGGGCCGGCGTGCCGGCGGCTGGCGCCAGGCCGGGGCGGACGTGTTGGCAAGACGCACGGCCTACCCCTGGCTGGCGCTATGGTGCACGGCCGGCGTGCTGCTGGTGCTGGTGGCGCTGGCCGTCAGCCTGGCCGGGGGCTACCATGTCCTGGGAACGGACCGGACCGGCAACGATGTGCTTTGGCAGGCATTGAAGAGCCTGCGCACGGCCCTGGTCATCGGGTTCCTGACCCTGATGGCCATGTTGCCGCCAGCCTTGTTCTTTGGTATTGCAGCCGGCTACTTCAAAGGCCGGGTCGATACCGTCATCCAGTATCTCTACACCATTCTGACGTCCATTCCGGGAGTGCTGCTGATCGCGGCCTGCGTACTGCTGATGCAGGGCTTCATCGACCGACACCCGGAACTGTATGGCACGGCTGCCGAGCGCGCGGACCTGCGCCTGTTCCTGCTGTGCATGGTGCTGGGGCTGACGGGCTGGGCCGGGCTGTGCCGCCTGTTGCGGGCTGAGGCGCTCAAGTTGCGTGAGCTGGAATACGTGCAGGCGGCGCGCGCCTTTGGCGTTTCGCATTGGCGCATCATGCTACGCCATCTTCTGCCCAATGTGACGCATATTGTCCTGATTACTGCCGTCCTGGAGTTTTCCGGGCTGGTGCTCTATGAAGCCGTGTTGTCCTACCTGGGCATAGGCGTGGATGCCACCACGCGTTCCTTTGGTTCGATGATAGACATGGCGCGGCTGGAAATGTCGCGTGATCCGATGGTGTGGTGGAACCTGTTGACCGCATTCGGCTTCATGCTGGCACTGGTGCTGGCTGCCAATCTGTTTGCCGATGTGGTACGCGATGCTTTCGACCCGAATGGCAGCCATGTCAGCCCGCGCCGCCAGCGGATGCGCCGGGCACTGGCACGCCAGCGGGCTGCGCGCGCGGTGCAAGGGGAATAATCATGAGTCAGAAAAAAACAGGCGCGGCTGCGTCGGGGTTGCTGGAAGTCAGCGGCCTGGATGTCGATGTGGACAACGGACTGGATGATGTCAGGGTCGTCCGCGACCTGGCCTTCAGCATCGCCAGGGGCGAGACCTTTGCGCTGGTGGGAGAATCCGGCAGCGGCAAGAGTATGACGGCGCTGGCGCTTATGCGCCTCCTGCCTGCAGCCGCTCAATTGAGCGGCGGTACGGTGCGGCTGGATGGCGAGGAAATCTCCGGGGTGTCGGAGCAGGCCATGCGGCGGGTACGCGGCGGGCGCATTGGCATGATCTTCCAGGAACCTGCCACCAGCCTGAATCCGGTCATGCGGGTCGGCGACCAGATCATGGAAACCTTGCAGGCACACACCGAACTGCGCGGTGCGGCCTTGCGCGAGCGGGCGATACGCTGGCTCGATAGGGTCGGCATCGCGGAGGCGGCCAGCCGGATAGACGATTACCCCTTCCAGTTTTCCGGAGGGCAGAAGCAGCGCATCATGATTGCCATTGCCCTGGCCGCCGAGCCTGCGCTGCTGATTGCCGATGAGCCGACCACGGCGCTGGATGTGACGGTACAGGCGCAGATTCTCGATCTGCTGGCCGATATCCAACGTGAGCTGGACATGGCGGTACTGCTGATCAGTCATGACCTGGCGGTTGTGCAGCGCGTGGCGGACCACGTGGCGGTCATGCGGCATGGCGAGTTGCTGGTCAGCGCACCGGCTGCCGTCTTTTTCCGGCAGGCAGGCCATCCGTATGTGCAGCAGCTTTTCGACGCCATTCCTTCCTATGACAAACGTGGGCGGCCGCTGAGCAGCGGCGCTGGGGCGGTAGCGCCTGCTGTGCCGGCAAGGTCGGCGGCAGCGGCAGAATCAGCCGCAGCAGCAATCCCGGCAGCAGTGGCGGCAGGGCCTGCAGCGGGTGACGAGGCCAGGCATCAGGCGCCAGGCGCCATGCCGGCGCTATCGGTCCGGGACCTGACGGTGTCTTACCCGAGCGGCAACGGCAGCTGGTTGCGGCGGCGTGCGCGCAAGCGCGTCGTCGACGGGCTGTCGTTCGAGCTTCAGGCGGGTGAAACGCTGGCCCTGCTGGGGGAATCCGGGTGCGGCAAGACCACCACGGGCAAGGCCTTGCTGCGCCTGCTGGATGCGCAGGCGGAAGTGGGGGGCGACGTTCGCTTGCAGGGGGTGGACGTGTTCCGGGCAGACCTCCGCGCAATGCGCCGCTTGCGGCGAGGCATACAGATCGTGTTCCAGGACCCGTATGGGTCGCTGGACCCGCGCATGCGGGTCGGGCAGGCTATCGAGGAAGGGCTGGCGTCCTTGCGTCCGGAATGGGATAAAACGGAACGCCAGCGGCGTATCACCAGCCTTCTGCACAGGGTGGGACTGCCGGAAGATGCGGCCTTGCGCTGGCCTCATGAGTTTTCCGGCGGTCAGCGCCAACGCATCGCCATTGCGCGGGCGCTGGCGGTCGAGCCTGCCGTACTGGTGCTGGACGAGCCGACCTCGGCGCTGGATGTCTCCATCCAGGCGCAAATCCTGGACCTGCTGCGCGAATTGCAGGCTGAAACCGGTATGGCCTATCTCTTCATTACCCATAACTTCGGCGTAGTGGAATACATGGCCGATCGCATCGCAGTCATGGAAGCTGGCAGGATCGCCGAAATCGGCGCCGCGCATGAGGTGCTGGGCCAGCCGCAGTCCGAGGCTGCCAGGCGCTTGCTGGCAGCGGTGCCGAGGTTGGCGCTGGGCGAACAGGTGGGGGCGTGAGCCGGTGGTTCCTGGCGGTGTTGCAGCGTTTCAGTAGGGGTCGGCAGGGCGTGCAGGCCGCATTTGCCCGCAGGCCTGGCGCAGCGCGGCCGCGAAGCGTCGGCAGGTTTCCCTGGTGCGGCTGTCCCGGCGCGTAAACAGCGCAATCGGCGGCAATTGCCAGCCCAGGGTGTAGGGCACGATGGCAACACCGGCTACGCGCACCAATTCATTGGCGATGTCGGCGGGAACGATGGAGATGGACTGTTCGCTGCTGGCGATCAGCGCGCCGATCAGTTCTGCCGAATGGCTTTCGGTGATGGGCAAGGGCGGCACGATGCCGGCTTGCAGGAACAGGCCGGCCACCTGTTCGCGCATGGGGGTGCCGGGGGCACCCAATATCCAGTCCAGTTCAGCCAGTGCCTGCCAGTCCAGCGGGTGGCGGCTCAGTTGCGCGGCCAGCCGGCGGTTGGCGATCAGACGCGGCGGCTGTGGGTAAAGCGGTTCGAAATCCAGGCCTTCCAGGTTCAGGGCCGGGTCGGCCCGGCCGATGGCGGCATCCAGGCTGTGGTCGCGTAGCTGGGCCAGCAATTGCGCGCTGCTGCCTTGGTGCATGCAGACGGCCAGGCGTGGCGGCTCCTGCTGAAGCAGGGCGAGGGCATCGGCAACGATACGGCTGGAAACGAAAGGTGTTACCCCGATCTGCAGGCGCGCCGCCAGCCCCGCGCCCGAGGCCTGCACGTCATGCACCAGATGGCCGAGGTCATTGATGATTACCGATGCCCGCGCCAGCACCACTTCGCCCAGGGCGGTAGGCGCCATGCCGCGCGACGAGCGGTTGAACAGCTGGGCCCCAAACAGGGATTCCAGTTCGCCCAGTGTATTGGTGATGGCGGGTTGGCTGGTGGACAGGTGTTCGGCCACGCGTGTCAGAGAGCCATGCTGCTGGATCAGAAGCAGCAATTGCAGGTGCCGCATTTTCAGGCGGGCGGACAGACGCCGCGCCATGAGCTGCGGGTCGTGCAGCGCATCCTGCGCCGTCACTGCGCCAGCTGTTGGGTCAGCGGGGCCCGTCAGGGAGGGGAGCGTGGGCTGCGGTTCAGTCATGACGAAGGAGGGACGCGAAGCAGTGGCGGATCAGGCGTGAGGCAGGTCGGCCACGGTCTTGCTCATCGCCATAATGAAATGGTTATGGAGCAATCATATAACAGAATAATTTTATTATGCGGCAGGCCTAGAATTGCTTCATCGGAATGAAGGAGCAGGAAAATGGGCAATAAAGACCGCGAAGCCGCATTGCATTACCACGAGTTTCCCGTGCCGGGGAAATTGTCCGTCGTCTCCAGCAAGCCCCTGGTTACCCAGCGGGATCTGGGCCTGGCCTATACGCCGGGCGTGGCTGCCGTGTGCGAGGAAATCGCGGCAGATCCCGCCAACGCTGCCCGTTACACAGGGCGCGGCAACCTGGTGGGCGTCATCACCAACGGTACTGCAGTGCTGGGCCTGGGCCATATCGGTGCGCTGGCTTCCAAGCCGGTGATGGAAGGCAAGGCCGTGCTCTTCAAGCAATTCGCAGGTATCGACGTGTTCGATATAGAGATCAACGAAACTGATCCTGACAAGCTGGTGGACATCATTGCCAGCCTGGAATCGACGTTCGGCGGCATCAATCTGGAAGACATCAAGGCACCGGAGTGCTTTACCGTGGAACGCAAATTGCGCGAACGCATGAGCATTCCGGTGTTCCACGATGACCAGCACGGCACGGCTATTTGTGTGGCGGCAGCGTTCATCAACGGCCTGAAGGTTGTGCAAAAGGACATCGCCGCAGTCAAGGTCGTGGTCTCCGGCGCAGGCGCGGCGGCACTGGCCTGCCTGGAATTGCTTGTGGACCTGGGCTTGCCGCGCGAGCACATCTGGGTGACGGATCTTGAAGGCGTCGTCTTCGAAGGCCGCACCGTCCTGATGGACGAAACCAAGGCGCAATATGCACAGGCGACAGACGCGCGTACCCTGGCGGAAGTCATTGAGGGCGCAGACGTGTTCCTGGGCCTGTCTGCCGGAGGCGTGCTCAAGGCCGATATGCTGCGTGGCATGAATGCCCGTCCGCTGATTCTGGCGCTGGCCAACCCAACACCGGAAATCACGCCGGAGCTGGCGCATGCCACGCGGGGCGATGTGGTCATGGCGACAGGCCGGTCGGACTATCCCAACCAGGTCAACAATGTTCTGTGCTTCCCGTACATTTTCCGTGGCGCCCTGGATGTCGGTGCTCGTACCATCACTCGCGCCATGGAAAAGGCAGCAGTTCGCGCGATCGCCGGGCTGGCGCAGGAAGAGCAGAGCGACGTGGTGGCGGCAGCCTATGGCGGCAGCGATGCGCGCTTTGGCCCGGAGTACCTGATTCCCAAGCCCTTTGATCCGCGTTTGCTGGCACGTGTGGCGCCGGCGGTGGCGCAGGCGGCCATGGATGATGGCGTGGCCACCCGTCCGATTGTCGACATGGATGCCTATGTCGAGCAATTGCGCCAGTTCGTCTACCATTCCGGCGCATTCATGAAGCCGGTCTTTGCGGCGGCCAAGCAGCAGGTCCGCCAGGGCGGCAAGGCGCGCATTGTCTTTACCGAAGGTGAGGACGAGCGTGTGTTGCGTGCAGTACAGGTCATCGTCGATGAAAAACTGGCTCGGCCTATCCTGGTTGGCCGGCCCCAGGTGCTGCTGGCGCGTATCGAGAAGTTCGGCTTGCGCTTGCGCCTGGGGCAGGATGTGGAAGTTACCAATCCCGAGTACGACGAACGTTTCCATCAGTACTGGACCAATTATTGGGAAATGCGTTGCCGTGATGGCGTGACCAAGGAAATGGCGCGTGTGGAAATGCGCCGGCGGCTGACCTTGATTGGCTCCATGATGGTCAAGCTGGGCGACGCCGACGGCATGATCTGCGGAACGGTCGGGGCATACCATGACCACCTGCGTTTCATCGACCAGGTCATCGGCAAGAAACCGGGCGCAAAAACGTATGGCGCCATGAATATCCTGTTGCTGGGCGAACGCACGCTGGCTCTGGTCGATACCCATGTCAACGACGACCCGACCGCCGAGCAGATCGCCGAATTCACCATTGCCGCAGCAGAGCGTATGGCGCATCTGGATTTGCAGCCCAAGATTGCCTTGCTGTCGCGCTCCAATTTCGGTTCGGGCAGTTCTGCTTCCGGCGTGAAAATGCGCCAGGCGCTGGAGCTGGTGCGCAAGGCCGCGCCGCATCTGGAGGTGGATGGGGAAATGCATGGCGACAGCGCGCTGGACGAAGCATTGCGCCTGCGGCAATTGCCTGGCTCGCCGCTCAAGGGCGCGGCTAACCTGTTGGTCTGCCCCAACGTGGATGCCGGTAACATCGCCTACAACCTGCTGAAGACGGCGGCCGGGCGCAATGTTGCGGTCGGGCCGTTCCTGCTGGGTGCTGCGGCCCCGGTGCATATCCTGACATCCAGTTCCACGGTGCGCCGCATCGTGAACATGGCCGCGCTGGCCGTGCTGGATGCCAACCACGAAGAAGCCCAGGCCTGAACGGACCGCGCCAGCGCCGCTGGCCGCCGCCCGGATATCCCCAGGGATGTCCGGGCAGTTGGCAGCGCGGTGGCATTTTCGGTACCGGTCGACCAGGCACGGGCGCCAGGCCGAACGTGGGCGACAAAAGACGCGGCAGGCAAGCGCGCCACAAGTAAAAAAGCCTGGACTCGCACATTGCGGGTCCAGGCTTTTTGGTGATCCGCCAGCCAGGCTGGCAAATCCACAGGGGGCATGGGTTGCTGTTGCAACCCGTCCCGGGGCAGGCGCAGCGCGCCTTGCCGGGGGAAATTACATTACGCGGCTGCGGTATTCGCCGGTGCGGGTGTCGATTTCAATTTTGTCGCCGATTTCGCAGAACAGCGGCACATTGATATCGTAGCCCGTGGTGATCTTGGCGGGCTTGAGAACCTTGCCGGAGGTGTCGCCACGGACAGCCGGTTCGGTGTAGCTGATTTCACGCACGACGATGGTGGGCAGTTCCACGGAGATGGCGCGGCCATCATAGAACACCACTTCGACCTGCATGCCTTCTTCCAGGTAGTGCAGGGCGTCGCCCATGCTGTCGGCTTCGACTTCATACTGGTTGTACTCTTCATCCATGAAGACGTACATCGGGTCGGCGAAGTAGGAGTACGTGCAGTCCTTGCGTTCCAGCAGGACGACTTCGAACTTTTCGTCGGCCTTGTAGACCAGTTCGCTGCCCGAGCCGGTGAGCAGGTTCTTGAACTTCAGCTTCACGACCGCGGCGTTGCGGCCAGACTTGTTGTATTCGGCTTTCTGGACCACGAGGGGCTCGCTGCCCACCATGACCACGTTGCCCACGCGCAGTTCCTGTGCGGTCTTCATGATTTAAAACTCCGGGTATTTTCAGCAAAGGTGCTGGCCGGTCGCGCTCGGAAGGCCGGGACGGGACACGAACAGGCGCGACTTGACAAAGCTCGCCATTCTATCATGGATCCCATATTCTGCTGGTAACGGCACGCAGGAAAGCCGTCTCCGGTGCTCAAGGCGAGGGGAGTTTTCCCTGGCAGAAAGCCACCAGTTGCTGGCCCAAGTCAGGTTGCCGCGCCTGTGTGTCGCTGTCGTGGCGCGCGTGCTGCTTCCAGGCCTGCCATGCCGGGCCGTTTAGCAGGTTGGCCCATGAATGCATGGCATCCGGGTTGGCTGCCGGCTGGGGGGGCGTGTCCTGGTTCCAGGCCATGAAGGCTTCCTGCACGGCAGGCGGCAGGCTGCCGCAGGCCAGCCAGGCCTGCAGCTTTTCCAGGTGTGCGGCATCGTCCTGCGGGTAGATGTGCCAAAGCAGGGGACGGCCGGCCCAGACGGCGCGCACCAGCGAATCTTCGCCGCGCACCAGGTTCAGGTCGGCGCTCCACAACAGACGGTCGAATTCGGCATGACGCACGAATGCATAGCGTGACACATGCAGCCTGCCTTGCCGGCCTGTCGGCAAGGCAGGTGCAACGCCTTCGGGAACCAGCAGCAGGGTCGGGCGTGTGTCGCGGGCCAGGGCACTGGTCAATGCTTGCAGCGGAGCATGGGGGTAGCAGAACAGATTGATCAGGCGGCAGTCTGCCAGACGCCATTGCGCCAGCGCTGCCTCTTCCAGGCCCAGTGATTCCAGGAGCGCGGTGGCGTGCCTTCGGTCGGCCTGCCAGCGGGTGCGTTCGACCAGCAGGTCCGGTTCGCGCAGCAGCCCGCCCGTGCCAGGCAGGAAACCTGGGAAGAAAAAGTATTTTGGAACGCCATTGGCCTGCTGCGATGGCAGCAGGTGGCAGCCCGTGACCCAAGGCTCGGCGCTCAGGTACTCGAGGTTCAGCCAGAGATTGCGGTCTGGCGATAGCCTGGCCAGATAGGCCGCAGGCGGGTCGCAGGCGAACGCTTCAATGCAGATATCCAGCGGCGGCAGGTCTGGCGGCGACGCGTTCCAGTGCACCAGTTCGATGCCCTCCAGCCAGCCCCGTCCGTCATGCAGTGTGGCAGAGGGTTCCAGCCGCGCCAGGGCTTTTGGGGCATCCACCCAGAGCCTGATCTGCCAGCCGTGGTCGCGCGACAGGTTGCGAGCCAGGCGCAGGCAGACGCCGATGTCGCCATAATTGTCGATGACGCGGCAGAACAGATCGGCGGAAAGAGCGGAAGCGGCTGAAGTCATATGGGTACGGGAGCGGACGGCGCCAGGCGGGGCAGGCGCCGTCCGCTCCGGGCCTCAGTGGAAGGTGCCGGGGTTGATGTCGAGGTCTTCCGGCAGTTCGGCGTGCACCATTTCGCCGACCGCGTTGGGGAACAGCGGGCCGCCGCAGTCGTCGCAGGTATCGGGCGGGAACACACCGGGCAGGCGCCGGATTTCATGCACGCCCAGGCTGTTGAGGTGCGAGGATATTTGCTCGAGGATGGCCTGGTAAATATCCGTAGTATCGCTGTCGAGTTCTTCGTCACGGCCGAAAATGGGCCAGATGCAGCCGTAATAGACGTCGTTGCTGTCACGTACGCCCAGACTGATGCGGAACTCTTCCGGGCCGCCGGCGCTGCAATGGCAAATGACCGCGCGCAATTGTCCGGTTTCCAGGCCGACGGACGTATGCAGCCAGTTGACGGCGGCGGTCAGTGCCAGCGGGCGGATACGTTTGTCCGAATCGCGGTTGCTGACGTAATAGGCGTCCGGCAACATGACCTCCACCGCGCAGCCGGGCAGCATGGCGGCAAAGCTGGGTGCGGCCTGTTCAGCCCAGGCTGCCAGGCTGCTTTCGCGCGTTGCCGGTGTTTCATTTGCGGTTTCCTGCCAGGCGAACAGCGCCTCGCCTTCGGGAACCGCAATGGCGCCGACCAGGTAACGTGTGTCTGCCAGCATGGGCGGAACTTCCACGTCTGGTCGCGTGAGGTGGCGGCTGGTGCGCTTGCCCAGCGCCTGGTTGCCCAGGGTCTGCAGCCATTGCCAGGTTTCGGAAAAGCTGCGCGGCAACTGGTCGACCCCGATCAGGTGCGGGAACAGTGCCAGCCTGGCATTGCTCGCCAGGACATGCCCGCTCATCTGAGCTGCCAGGGCTTCGAGCTGGCGCGCGGGGATGGCGCCGTGTGGAATCTGGAAGCGCGTCCAGGCCAGCACCGGCGCGGTCACGAGGACGACGTCATAGCGCTGCTCATCGACAGTGATCGTCGCGGATTCAGACAGGGTTTCGATAAGTTCGACCAACAGGCCGTAGGCGTTCTGGTCATTTTGCAGCAGATGCTCCAGCGCGTTTTCCAGCGCAGCATCATTGCCGGTGCGCAGCAGCCGCACCAGGATCGCTTCCAACTGTTTTTCCCAGTAGCGGTCTTCCGTGCGGCAGCCAGACTGGCCCAGCGCCGTCGCCAGGGAAACAAGGCGTGCGGCATCGCGGGACGGGCGTTGGGAGGAGCGTTGGGTCTGGAACATGTGTGAGGAATGAGGCCGTTAATCTGCGTGTGACCACGCGCCAAAGCGCAAGCCCCGTCGTTTTACCGAAGGGGCCTGGCGGGAGTTCATGACGTGGAGCCGGAGGCTCCCCCGAAAGGGTCTGACGGTTGCCAGCCTGCAGTTCACCCTGAAGGTAAAACCGGGGCCACTCACCCGGGTACGGCAGTCAGACCGCACCAACCCTGGGATGCATCATGCGTTCAGGCATGGCGCATCCCAACAGGGGATTGTAGCGGGACTGGGCACGGCGCGGGCGGCCAGCCCCGTGGTGCGGGTTAGCGCAGCAGCTCGCGCAGCACGAAGGGCAGAATGCCGCCGTGGTTGTAGTAATCCACTTCGATTGGCGTATCTATGCGCAGCAGCACGGGCACACGGTCCGTGCTGCCGTCTTCGCGGTGGATGACCAGCGTGACATCCTGTTGCGGCTGGATACCGTTTTCCAGGCCTTCGATATCATAGGTTTCGCGGCCTGTGATCCCCAGCGATTGCACGCTGTCGCTGCCCTTGAATTGCAGCGGCAGCACGCCCATGCCCACCAGGTTGCTACGGTGGATACGTTCGAACGAACGGGCAATGACGGCCTTGACCCCCAGGAGCTGGGTGCCCTTGGCGGCCCAGTCGCGCGAGGAACCCGTACCGTATTCCTCGCCGCCGAAGACCACCGTGGACGTACCTTCGCTGATGTAGCGCATGGCCGCATCGTAGATGGACAGTTGTTCGCCGCCCGGCTGGAATAGCGTTTCACCGCCTTCGAAGCGGGTGCCGTCAGGGCGCGGTGGAATCATCAGGTTCTTGATGCGCACGTTGGCGAACGTACCGCGCATCATGATTTCATGATTCCCCCGGCGCGAACCGTAGCTATTGAAATCGCCCTTGCTGACGCCATGGGCCAGCAGCCATTTACCGGCCGGCGAGGTTTCCTTGATCGAGCCGGCAGGCGAAATGTGGTCGGTGGTGACGGAATCGCCGAAGATGCCCAGTGCGCGCGCATGACGGACTTGCGGCATGGGAGCGGGCGTCATGCCGAAGTTCTCGAAGAAGGGCGGCTGCGCGATGTAGGTAGAGCTCGGCCAGTCGTAGACATCACCGGCCGCGCCTTCGATGCGCTGCCAGAGCTCGCCGGGGTTGCTGCGGATTTGCGAGTAGTTGGCGCGGAAGGCGTCCGGATTCAGCGCGAAGCGCAGCAGGGCATTGATTTCTTCGCTGCTGGGCCAGAGGTCCCGCAGGTAGACCGCTTGCCCCGTGCTGCTGGTGCCCAGCGGTTGCGTGGCGAGGTCGGTAGTCATATTGCCAGCCAGCGCATAGGCTACGACCAAAGGCGGCGACGCCAGGAAGTTGGCCTTGATGTTCGGGTGAATGCGCGCTTCGAAATTGCGGTTGCCGGAGAGCACGGCAGCACAGACGAGATCATTGGCGATGATGGCCTCGTTGATATCGGAGGTCAGGTCGCCGGCGTTGCCGATACAGGTGGTACAGCCGTAGGCCGCCACGTTGAAGCCCAGTTTTTCCAGGTAGGGCAGCAGGCCGGTTTTCTCCAGGTATCCGGTGACCACGCGCGAACCAGGGGCCAGCGAGGTCTTGATGTGCGGCGCGACTTTCAGGCCGGCTTCGACGGCTTTTTTCGCCAGCAGGCCTGCGGCCAGCAGGACGCTGGGATTGGATGTGTTCGTACAGGACGTAATGGCGGCAATCAGGACGTCGCCGTTACGGATCGTGGTGCCTGTGCTGGTCGTGAATGGCAGATCCAGTTTGTCGGCAGGCTGCGAAAAACCGTTTTCGGCTACCGGTTTGGAGAACAGGTCGGTGAAGGTCGAGGCTACCTTGGGCAATTCGATGCGGTCCTGCGGACGCTTGGGGCCTGCCAGGGAGGGAACGACGCTGCTCAGGTCCAGTGTCAGCAGCTTGCTGTAGGTGATATCGCTGGCGGCGGGCACGCCATACATTTCCTGGGCCTGGAAATAGGCCTTGAGCGCCGCAATTTCCTCGTCCGTGCGGCCGGTGCCGACGAAGTAGTCGATGGTGCGGTCGTCCACCGGGAAAAATCCCATGGTGGCACCGTATTCCGGCGCCATGTTGCCGATGGTGGCCCGGTCGGGCACGGCCAGGCTGGCCGTGCCCTCGCCACAGAACTCGACGAATTTGCCCACGACCTTTTCGCGCCGCAGCATTTCCGTGATGGTCAGCACCAGATCGGTAGCTGTCACGCCTTCGCGCAGCTTGCCCTTGAGCTCGACGCCCACGACATCCGGGGTCAGGAAGTACATGGGCTGGCCCAGCATGCCGGCTTCTGCCTCGATGCCGCCCACGCCCCAGCCGACCACGCCAATGCCGTTGATCATCGTGGTGTGGCTGTCGGTGCCGACCAGGGTGTCGGGGTAGTAGACATCATCGGCCGAGCGGTGCACGCCGCGGGCCAGGTATTCCAGGTTGACCTGGTGGACAATGCCGAAGCCCGGCGGCACGACGCCGAAGGTATCGAACGCCTGCATGCCCCACTTCATGAACTGGTAGCGTTCCTTGTTGCGGTGGAACTCCAGCTTCATGTTCAGGTCCAGCGCATCCTGCGTGCCGTAGTAGTCGATCATGACCGAGTGGTCAACCACGAGATCCACCGGCACCAGCGGTTCGATGCGTTTGGGATTGGCGCCCATGGACTTGGCAACATCACGCATGGCGGCCAGATCGGCCAGCAGCGGCACACCGGTGAAATCCTGCAGGACCACACGCGCCAGCACGAACGGGATTTCGTCTTCCCGTTTGGCATTGGGCTGCCAGTTCGCCAGTTGGCGGACATGTTCTTCGGTGATTTTCTGGCCGTCGCAATTGCGCAGAACGGATTCCAGCACGATGCGAATGGAAACGGGCAGGCGCTTGATATCAATACCCAGTGCCTGGCCCAGCGCGGGCAGCGAGTAGAACTTGCCGCGGCGATCGCCGGCGGTGAATTCATGCAGGGTATTGAACGTGTTGTGCGGCATGTTGGACTCCTTGGTTCGAACTTCCATTCTCGGCTGCCGCAGGTAACGAAACCCGCGGCGTTGAACTGCGGATAAGGCCAGTCTAGCGCAGACAGCTGCCTTCGTCATCGGGTATTGCAGGCGCTTGAAATGGGTATAAGCCGATCTTTTTGCGACTGATTCGCAGTGCCATGATGGTGCCATTCCAACAGCCCATGCGATGGAGCGGGATCACTCATGAGAACGCGAAGAACAACGCGGTGCCTTTCTTCTGGCCTGCCTGCCATATTGGTTCCGTTCTGCCTGGGCGCCTGCGCGCTGCCCAAGCCGGCGGTGACGCCTCCTGCCTGGCCGGGGGCCGTCACCGCCGGGCGTTATGACTTCGCCTGGCGCCTGTCGGGGCAGCGCGAACTGGCTCCGTTGCAGGTGTTCGATGATGGCCGTGATACCTGGTTGCAGTTTCCTCCCGGCCAGACCCTGCCCGCCATTTTTGTCGCGGACGGCCAGGGCGAGCGTCTGGCTGCCCATGAAACTGCGGGCCCCTATTTACGGGTCGCTGGGGTATGGCCGGCGCTGTTGTTCCGGGGCGGAAGCCGGCAGGCCATGGCGCAGTACACCGGGGCGCAGCGGGGCCAGTCACTGATGCCGGCGCAGGCCGCAGCCACGGCACATGGGGCTGAAGCGGTTGCTGGCGCAGCCAATGCCGTACCGGACATCCTACCGATCACACTTGCCATGGATGAGCGCTCCTCCAGATCGACGGCCGGTGGCACCAATGTGGCTGCAGGCGACGACGCCAATTATTCTGTCGCGACCAGCGATGGCAACATGCGGCGGGTGCTGGCGCAGTGGGCCAGGCGTGCCGGTTGGACATTCGATACCTGGCACTGGGATGTAGATATGGACATTCCCTTGGCCGGCAATGCCGTTTTCGGCGGCGATTTCATGCAGGCGGTGCGTCAGTTGCTGGCATCCACGGAATTGTCCGGCAGGCCGCTGCAGCCGTGCTTCTACAGCAATCAAGTATTGCGCGTGGTGGCATGGACCCAGCCATGCGACCGCCATCCCGATCATGGCGAGGGTGCGGCATGAACAGGAAACAGCACAGAGCGCAGCCGGCCGCAGGGCATGGCATCAGACAGTTGGCCCTGTTGTTGCCGCTGGCCGGCGCCGTGACGGGGTGCTCGATGACGCCGGCATTGCAGCAGGTCGACGCCAGCGTGGCTGCGGGTGAAGCGGTGCAGACGCGCCACGCGCAAGCCTTCCGTGAATCCTTCGATCCGGCAGCGCGGCAGGCGGCGCAACTGGTGGGCAAGCCCTGGCTGGCGGGGCCGGCGCAGCCCCTTGCGCGTGATGCCATCTTGCCGCCTGCGCTGCGTGGCGATATCGACACGACCTTGTTGTTCACGCCTGAACGCGGCAGCCTGACCTTGCTCGGGGAGCGTATCTATCGGGCCACAGGCATTCCCGTCCGGATTGCGCCCGAAGCCCTGTTGCCTGCGGCGTCCTTTCTGCCGCGCCTGGCCGTCGATGGTGGGCCGCAGGCCGATGCCGAGCTGGCGCCGGAACTGCCCAGCGGGCCGCGGCCCCTGCCGCAGTTGCTTGATGCATTGGCCCACAGGCTCAACCTGTCCTGGCGCTATGCGGATGGCGCCATCATTTTCTTCCGAACGGAAAGCCGGGTCTTTGACGTGCGCTTGCTGACACTGGACGCCAGCACCGATGTCAGGTTGGGCCGTTCTTCCAGCAGCGAAACCGACGGCTTCAAAAGTGAAGCGGAAACCACCCTGGCGCTGCGAGGAGAGGATGCCATGGCTGCATTGAAGGCGCGCCTCGAGCCCATGTTGACAAGGGCTGGCGTGCTGGCGGCAGTACCGGGCGGCGGGCAGTCCGTTGTCGTCACGGACACGCCTGAGGCACTGGATCGGGTGGCGCGTTTCCTGGAGCAGGAAAATCGGGCGCTGACACGCAGGATCAAGCTGGTGTTCGAGGAAATCACGGTTGAACTGGATGACGAGCACCGCCAGGGGCTGGACTGGAGTCTGCTTTATGCCGGTGGCGGAGCGCTGCTGCATGCGGCAATGCCTGGCGGGCTTGCTGCAACGGATGCCGGCGGCCAGACCGGCGCCAGTTTGCAGCGTGGCGGCCTCCAGGGTTCCCGCGCCATTCTGGATGCGGTCAAGCGTGCAGGCAAGGTGGTGCGCCATACCCGGGTGCCCATCTATACCTTGAACCGCCGTCCGGTGACGCATGCCGTGCGTCGCACTTTCTCGTATATCGACGAAGTGCAGACCACGGCAGTGGCTGCGGCAGGCAGCGGTGGCACGGCAGTGTCGCTGCCGTCGGTTTCCATCAGCCAGAAGGAAGCGACAGTGGGCGTATTCCTGACACTGCTGCCGGATGCCCAGGCCAATGGCCAGATCCTGTTGTCGGTTGCCTATGACAACAGCGTGGCGCAACCCCTGCAAAGCGTCACCTTTGGCGAAGCCGGGCAGCAGGTGCAGATTCAGCAGATTACCGTCGATGGCAATGGCGCGGTACAGCAGGTGGCACTGCGGCCCGGGCAGGTGATGGTGATCTCCGGCTTCGAGCGCAACGAGGACGAATCGTCATCGCGCCGCGTGGCGCCTGGGTGGCCCCTGGCGGCAGGTGGGCAGGACCAGGCGGCGCAGCGTCGGCGGACAACCTTGCTGCTGGTGTCGGCGCAGCAGGAAGAGGGCTTCTGACATGGCCGGAGAACACTGGCGGGACGAGTATCCGGCAGGGCCAGGCCATGCGGCGGGCAATGCGCCTGCTTCCTTGTCGCAGCCTGGGCATTTTGGTGCGAATCCGGAAGCCGGGCCTGAACCGGAGCAGCCAGCCCCGCATGCCATGGCCGGGCTGCACTGGGTAGACCTGGGCCCGGATCTCGCTGCGCTCGAAGTGGGCGAGGATGCCGCTGGCCAGGCCTGGCTGCTGTTCGGCCTGGATTGGCGGCCCCTATTGGGTAACCAGATTCCGCGCCAGGCATTGCAACGGGCGCGCAGCCTGCGGGCGACGCACTACGCCTGGCGCGGCGATCTGGCTGCCAGTGTTGCCTGCGTGCGCTTGCAATGGAGGGGGCTGCGTGCACGGCCCCTGTATGCGGCAGCGCTGCTGGTGGCGCAACGCTGCGGTCATGGAACTTTCGCCATCCGGCTGCATGGCGGGACACGGGGCGTGTGGTTGGTGGCCGTGCATGACGGTGTCGTCATCTCGGGCTCCGACCGTTGGTATGCATCCCCGGAAGAAGCCGCCGAGGCACTGCGATCCTTGCAGCAGCGCTACCCGGCTTTGCTTGAAACCGATCTTGGCCTGGCCATTGGCGACCTGTTGCCCAAGGACGGGCAGGCAGGTGGAGCGACGCTTGCGCAGGATTGGACAGCGGCGCGCCTGGTGCGCGTGCCGACGGGCATGCACTGGTCATGGTGGGGGCTGGTCGCCACCATCGGCGTTGCCGGCTGGTTGCTGGCGCCCCAGTTGTCCCGCGCCCCTGCGGTACCGCCTGACGACAGTTCGGAGCAGCTGGCTGTCCAGGCCTGGCAGGGCGTGTATGACGACTATGCCGCGCCGCGCCGGGTGCATGACGGTGCGGCACTGAGAGGCTTGTTACAGGGCGTGGCTGCCTTGCCGCTACGTCGCCAGGGCTGGTTGCTGGAGCAGATTGAATGCCGGGTGAATCTCGTTGGCTGGCGTTGCGCCGGCCGTTATCGCAGGGCGGTCGGGGTGGCTGACAACAACGGCTTGCTGCACCGCTGGCCCGGGGAGTGGCAGGTGGCTTATGACGGCTTTGATCAGGCTCGGGTGGTATGGCAGGTCTCGGGCGGGCGGCTCATGGATTGGCGCCGCCTGCCCGCCGAGGCCAGCCTGCTGGCGGGGCCGGTGGCCGTGCTGCAGCGTCAGGCACCGGTGTTTGAGCGGATCACCCTGGGAGACAGCCAGCCGGTCAGTCTGCCCGAGCCGGTGGGGCCGGATGGCATGCCATTGGCGCCGTTGCCAGGCATGCCCGTACTGAAAGAACGGGCCGTGGCGATATCAGGGACGTTGCGCGGGCTGCCGCTCTTGCAGGATGTGCATTGGCCGGTGTCGTGGGAAAGACTCATGGTGGAGGTCCGTCCGCCTTCCATGGTGCCGGAAGAAACGGAATCGCGCCTGGTGGCGCACTTGCAAGGAGTGGTCTATGGCCGCGATTGAATGGGCGTCGCGTTATCAGTGGCGCCGCGCCAGGGCGTTTGTTCTGTGCGCGGTTCAGTGGTCGGCACCGGCATTGATGCTGGCGGACGCGGCGCATGGCGCGGACCTGCCAGGCGAAGGCGTTGCGTCAGCCAGCGGGCAGGGCTGGCTGGATGGGGCGCCATTGCGGGATTGGCTGGACCGGGAAAGCACGCGAGCGTGGCAGGCCGAGGCCCTGCAGCCGGATGTCAGGCAATTGCCAGCGCCAGGGACAGGCCGCGAGAGCAGGGCTGGTCAGGTATCCACCGCCGGCGAGGCGGTCGCAGAGCCGTCAGTGCCGCGCGTGCGCGCCATCTACGGCAATGGCAGGTTCAGGGCGGCGGAACTCGACATTGCGGGGGAACGACACATCCTTTCCACCGATTCCTCAGGCCGCTTGCGTCCACAGAGCGTGGCGGGATTCCGGCTGATTTCTTTTCATGGCAATTGCGTCGGCCTGCGCCGCGCAGGCGTTCGTACGGATGTGTGCTGGCATGCCGACGCCCGGGAGGATCGCTGACATGAATGCGCTTGCCTGGTTGTACAGAGGGTTGCGATGGCGATTGCCGCCATGGCATGGGATGTGGGGCCGCGCGGTGATGCGTCAGCGTGGCGTGTCCGGTATCAAGGTAGCAACGGCCGCCGTGTCCGGAACGGCTGCGTCGGGTTTCAAGGCGCCTGACGCCAGGATGCATGAACAACGGGAGCATGTCTGCCACGAGCTTGTTTCCGGGGCAGGTGTTGCCAGTCTGGAACGTCCCGCCGTCGTCGATACGACATCGACACCCGGGCCTTTGCAGGCCGCGTTGGACAGCCAGGATGAATTGGCGCGCCTGCAACCGGCGTTTCGCAAGGTGTTGGCCGCGGAAGTGGGGGCGGGTGCGCTGGCGGCGCGCTTATGTCCGGTGCAGTTCGAAGATGGCAGCGTGGCGGTATTTGCCTGCGCCGACGAAGCGGGTGGCGACAGTGTTGCGGAATGCCTGCGGCAACTCCAGGCGCGCGGCTATCGGTTGCAGCGGCAGCCCGTCCGGGTGCTGTCCTTGCCGCTGCTGCTGGCACTGGTGCGCGGCCAGATAGACGCCGGGGCGTTATCACGGCGGCGGCATGTGCTTGGCGACCCCCGGAAATCCGGCCTGGTGGCCGTGTTCCACCAGATGGTGGCCTGGGCACTGGTCCACGATGCCAGCGATATTCACATCAATATCGAGGCACAGCGTCCGGTGTCATCCGTGTACTTCACGGTCACTGGACGCTATGTCTCGCCCAGGGCCTATCGCCAATTATCCAGCGCATTGCTGCTGGACATGTTGTCGGTGGCATGGATGGATGTACGTGGCGGCAATGGCGCCGTATTCGACCCGACTGCCGAGCAGCAGGGCAGCATATGGCACGAAGTCGGCGGCGCGGCAGTGATGCTGCGCTGGGCTTCGCTGGCAACCGATGCCGGGCCGTCGGTTTGCCTGCGGCTGCTGCGGCTGGATTCGAGCGAGCCCTTGCCCGGCCTGGCTGCGCTGGGGTACTTGCCCGGGCAGGTGGAATTGCTGGAACGCGCCCGGCTGGCGCAAGGGGGCGCCATAGTGTTTGCCGGCGTTGTCGGTTCGGGTAAATCCACGACGCTTGCCAGCCTGATCCGTTCGCTGCCGGCGGGGCGCAAGATCGTCACGCTGGAAGACCCCGTGGAATACCTGATTCCCAATGCCTTGCAGAATACGCTGGGGCGCAGGCTGGATGGTGAAGACCACGGTGTATTCGGAGTCAAGTTGCGTACCCTGAAGCGCAGCGCCATGAATGATCTGATGATAGGCGAAGTGCGCGATGCCGAGACGGGCCGGGCCTTCATGGATCTGGCGGGTTCCGGGATGAGCCTCTACACCACTGTCCACGCGGGCAGCGCGGCCCTTATTCCCGAACGCCTGGCATCCGATTTCATCCGCGTTTCCCGGGATTTCCTGGCAGCCCCAGGCGTACTGAAACTGCTGGTCTACCAGAGCCTGCTGCCGCGCCTGTGTCCGCATTGCGCCAAGCCGCTGGCGCAGTTGCTGGCGGGAGGAGAGGCTGCCGATGGCTGCTGGCGAGACGGTGCGTATTGGTCGGACTGGTTGGCGGAGCTGGCACAGTTGTATGGCGTCGGAGCCGATGCTGCTGCGCAGACGCTGAAGATACGTTGCAGCGCGGGCTGCGAGGCTTGCCGCAGGCCGGAATTGCCCCAGCTGAATGGCTGGTCGGGACGCACGGTTGCAGCGGAAATCATTGAGCCCGAGCGCACACCGGGTTTCCTCGAAGCCTTGCGCCGCAGGGATGTGCAGGCGGCCATGCAGGCATGGCATGCCGGCTGCCGCAGTCCCCTGAATAGCGCCGATATGCGCGGCAAGAGCGCCATGGAATGCGCCATGTACAAAGCCTGGATGGGCTGGGTGGACCCCAGGGATATCGAGCCGGCCTTCCAGCCGTTTGCCAGCCGGAGCCAAAGCGGGGTGGCGCATGCCTGAGCCATTGCAACGCGGTGATATGCCGGGTATGTGGCGTGTATTCAGCGACGGGGCGCAGCGGCTTTGGCAGCGCGTCGCTGCCGCAGAAATGCGCCGCCGGCGTGCTGGCTATTACGGCTATCTGGCAGGCCGTCTGGCGCAGGACCAGGGGCGTACCCTGCGCACATTGTTCGAGAGCGACGCCAGGCGATATGGCCGATGGGAAGCACGTGGCTGGTTGAGCGGTCAATGGGCGCAACGCTGCACCCAGCAGGGGGGCGATCTTGAACAATTGTGGCAAGGCGTGTTTCCTGCCACCGAGCTGCGTTTGCTGCACGTGGCGCAGCAGGCGGGGGGCGAGGCTTTGCGCCAGACCTTGCGGGACATGGCCCAGGCGGTTGCCTTGATCCTGAAAATACGCGCGGGCGTGCGGCAGACCTTGGCGGTTGCGTTACTGGCCTGCCTGATCCTGTTTGCAACACTGCTGGCAGTGCCGGTCTGGACGGCGCCGCACATGGCGGCCATGTTTGGCGACATGCCGACGGCCTATTACGGGCAGGCCGCTCGTGCGCTGTTTGCCTTTGCCAACGGGTTGGAACAGGTCTGGCCATGGCTGGCGGCCCCAGGGGTAATTCTGTTGTTTCTGCTGCCTGCCAGCTTTACCCATGCACGTGGCCGGTTGCGGCAAGTGTTGGACTATCTGGCGCCCTGGCGCCTGCATCGGGATTTCCATGCCGTGCGGTTCCTGGCCTTGCTGCAGGTGCTGCTGCGGCCCAGGGCCGGCATGGTGATGCCCTTGCGCGAGCAACTGGACCTGCTGTGGGATGCTTTGCCGCCCTGGTTGCAATGGCATGTCGAACGCATGAGCGAAGCACTGGCACGCGGCGGGCAGGTACGGGAGATGTTCGCCACGGGCCTGTTTGAACGTGAGACGCGCTGGATGCTGGACGACATGCTGGAAGCAGACGGCCTGGACGGCGGCATGGCGCAAATCCAGGCGCAGCTGGAAGCACAGGCGGCAGCCGGCGTCCTGGGACGGGCCAAATTCTGGCGCTGGTGCCTGTTGTTGCTTGCGGCGGCTGGGGTGCTCGCATTGCTGTTCTGGCATTACATGGTGATCGACGATCTGCGCCATGCACTGGCCAATTACCAGGCGGCGGGAGCGAACTGATGCCACACACCAGCCAAGCGCTGCACGTTTGCGGGGCGGTGTCCTGTAAGTGCTTTCTTGATCCATCACAGCAACCGGGAGCCCTCATGCAACCAGTTATTCAATCGCTGCCGCGCCATCTGGCCACCAGCCGTTCGCGTCCCCTGCCCGAAAGACAGGCATTGCAAGGCCGGCATGGGTTTCCAGACCAGCCACTGCCCTGGCGGCAAGGCGGCTTTTCCTTGATAGAGATATCTATCGTCGGAGCCATCATCCTGCTGATTTCCATGGTCGCCGTGCCCATGATCGGCAACTACATCACGGAAAACAAAGTGCCCAAGGTGGGGGATGAACTGTTGCGCTTCATGGTGCGTATGCGCGTGGGGGCGAATGGCGCAGGAGATTTGCCGTACGCCGGAGTGAACAACGGTGTGCTGGTCAATGCCATGAAGGATTCCAGCGTATTGCGCGTGGCGGGAGAGGGGGCCACGGGTATCGTCAAACATGGCCTGGGTGGCGGTGCGGGCAGCACCAGCGGCACGGTGACGCTGGCTCCTGCCAGTGCCGCTGGTGCTGGTAACGGCAGCGCGTTCCGGCTCAGCCTCATCAATGTCAGCCACGCAGCTTGCCCTGGGCTGGCGTCCATCCTGCAGCAGGTCGCCAGCGTGATCAGTATTTCCGGCGGAAAAACCAGTGGCGAGGTAAAGAATTCGGCCGCCAGCCCGGCCCTTGCCTATAACCCCTTGAAGGCGGAATCCTATTGCCAGAACGGGGATGTCAACAGCTTTGTCTTTACTGTGCAATGAGCTCGCACCGGTATTTGTTCCACGTGCCGTCCCGCCAGGTAAACCGGGCAGCGCAGCGCGGCGTTGCCTTGCTCGAACTGATGGTCGCGGCGGCCGTCGCTGTGTTGCTGGCCGCCTGGGGAGCGGGTTACTGGGTGGACCGTGCCGAGTCGGTACGCAGTGCGGCTGTCGGCGCCTGGCTCGGTGAGGTCGGCAAGGCAATATCGCAGATGCTGGAAGACGAATTTGCCGGGCTGGCCGACCCGCTGGCGTCGCTCAAGCATCGCTATGCCAATCGCCTGGCGCCCACGATTGCGGAGCTCAAACAATCTGGCTATCTGCCCGCAGCCTTTCCGGAACAGTCCGCCTGGGGGGTGGGGGCAGACATACGGATATGGCGCCAGGGAAGTTGTCCTGACACGGCTGGGTGCATGTTGCAGGCCATGGCCTACCTGCCGCTGGCGGCTTCCCGCCCGCCTGTCGACATGACCCGTCGTGCCGACGCACTGGCGCAGTTGCAGGGGCGCGGCGGCATGACATGGCCGCACAGGCCGGAGCGCATGCGTGGCGCCCTGTTCGATGTGCCCAATCCACTGCCGGATGGTACGCGCCTGCCTGCCGGGACGGTGGGTGTGTACTACGCGCTGGATGCCACCCGCCTGGGGGAATTCGTCCGCATGCGCGATACGCGCGATCCGTCCTTGCAGGGTAATCTGTCCGTTGCCGGCCGGACGGCTGTGATGGGTACGTTGCGAGCCGCTGGGCGAGTTGAAGCCGACGAATATCTGAAGCTCGGCGGGCAGGCGGGCCAGGGCGGCGCTTGCGCCGAGGCCGGCTTGCTGGCCCGCGACGTGCAGGGCGGCGGACTGTTGCTTTGCGCCAACGGTCGCTGGCAGCATTCTGCTGCGGGCGGTTTCGGCGGGATGTACTCGCTGAGCGATCGCTTTGGTTGCCGGGGGACCTTGCTCAATCCCATGACAGGCCAATGCAGTTGTCCGGCCGGCTTTCGTGCCATCCACGTGAGCGTGCTGAAGCCGAACAATGATCGGGGTGAGGAAGTCTCTGTCTATCTGTGCCAGCGGTAGGGCGGGATACCTGACAGCGCCTATAATGATCAATTCGCCAAATTCATGCCTCGGGCAGCAATGAAAGCTTCAGAAATCCGCCAGAAATTCCTGCAGTTCTTCCAGTCCAAGGGACACACGATTGTTCCTTCGTCGTCGCTGGTGCCTGCCAATGATCCTACCCTGCTGTTTACCAATGCGGGGATGGTCCAGTTCAAAGACGTGTTCACCGGGCGGGATGCCCGTCCCTATACGCGGGCTACCTCTTCGCAGCGCTGCGTGCGTGCGGGGGGCAAGCACAATGACCTGGAAAATGTGGGTTACACCGCGCGCCACCATACGTTCTTCGAAATGCTGGGCAATTTCAGCTTCGGAGACTACTTCAAGCGTGACGCGATCCACTATGCCTGGGAATTGCTGACCAAGGTGTATGGCCTGCCGGCGGACAAGCTGTGGGTCACGGTCTACCAAGAGGATGATGAAGCCCACGACATCTGGGCCAAGGAAGTCGGCGTGCCGGTGGAACGCATCATCCGCATCGGCGACAACAAGGGTGCGCGTTATGCGTCCGACAACTTCTGGCAGATGGCCGATACTGGTCCTTGTGGCCCGTGTTCCGAGATTTTCTATGATCACGGTCCGGACGTCTGGGGCGGCCCTCCGGGGTCCCCGGAAGAGGATGGCGATCGCTACATCGAGGTCTGGAACCTCGTGTTCATGCAGTTTGATCGCGATGCTTCGGGAACGCTCAATCCCCTGCCCAAGCCTTGTGTGGATACGGGTATGGGCCTGGAGCGCATCGCCGCAGTCCTGCAGCACGTGCATTCCAACTATGAAATCGACTTGTTCCAGGCGCTGATCGCTGCAGCCGCTCGCGAAACCGGCGTGACCGACCTGGGCAACAATTCGCTCAAGGTGATTGCCGACCATATCCGAGCCTGCTCGTTCCTGATCGTCGACGGTGTCATTCCCGGCAATGAAGGCCGTGGCTATGTCCTGCGCCGCATTATTCGCCGGGCGCTGCGCCATGGCTACAAGCTTGGCCAGAACCGTCCGTTCTTCCACAAATTGGTGCCTGACCTGGTCGCGCAAATGGGCGATGCCTACCCCGAACTGGCCCAGGCGGCCGAACGGGTGGCGCAAGTCTTGCGCCAGGAAGAAGAGCGTTTCGGTGAAACGCTGGAAAACGGCATGCGTATCCTGGAAGTCGCCTTGGCGGCGGTGCCAGCAGGCAGCCCCCTGGATGGCACGACGCTGTTCACGCTGTACGACACCTATGGATTCCCGGTCGATCTCACGGCGGATATCTGCCGTGAGCGTAATGTCGAAGTCGATCTGGAAGGCTTCGAGAAAGCGATGGCGCGCCAGCGCGAGCAAGCCCGCGCGGCGGGCAAGTTCAAGGCGACCGAAGGCCTGGTCTATGACGGCGGGCAGACGCGTTTCGACGGTTATGGCCAGCTTCGTACCGAAGGCGCTGAAATCGTGGCACTGTACGTGGACGGTACATCTGTGGAACAGGTGCAGGCCGGGCAGGCTGCCGTCGTGGTGCTGGATGCCACGCCGTTCTATGCCGAAGCCGGTGGCCAGGTCGGGGATGCTGGTGAGCTGACGGCGCAGGGTGTCCGTTTTTCGGTGGAAGATACCTTGCGTATCCAGGCGGGCGTGTCCGGCCATCATGGCACGCTTGAAGAAGGCGTCCTGAAAGTTGGTGACCACGTGGATGCCCAGGTAGAAGCCGGCCGTCGCGTGCGTATCGCCCGCAATCACTCCGTGACTCACCTGATGCACAAGGCCTTGCGCGACGTGCTGGGCGGCCACGTGCAACAGCGCGGTTCGCTGGTCGACCCCCATAAGACGCGGTTCGATTTCGCCCATGACGCGCCGATGACGGCAGAGCAGGTGACGCAGGTTGAAAAACTGGTCAACGAGCAAATCTTGCTCAATGAACCGGTTGAAATCCGCGTCATGGCCTATGACGATGCGGTGCAGAGTGGCGCGATGGCACTGTTCGGCGAAAAATACGGGGATACGGTGCGTGTCGTCGATATTGGTTTCTCCCGCGAATTGTGCGGTGGCACGCATGTCCGCAGCACTGGTGAAATCGGCTTCTTCAAGCTGGTCGCCGAAGGCGGCGTGGCTGCTGGCGTGCGCCGTGTCGAGGCCGTCACCGGCAGCAATGCGCTGGCTTGGGTGCAGGACCTTGATGGCAAGGTGCAGCAGGCCGCTGCGGTGCTCAAGACCCAGCCGGCGGAACTGCCTGCGCGCATCGCCCAGCTGCAGGATCAGCTGCGCAGCCTGGAAAAATCGCTGCAGCAGGCCAAGGACAAGTTGGCGGCCAGTGCAGGCAATGACCTGGCCGGCAAGGCGAAGGACATCGGCGGCGTCAAGGTGCTGGTGGAATCGCTGGGAGCCGTGGATGCCCGTTCCTTGCGCGGCACGGTGGATCAGTTGAAGAACAAGCTCGGTTCGGCCGTCGTGCTGCTGGCAGCCCAGGATGACCAGGGCAAGATCAGCCTTGTGGCCGGGGTGACGCCGGACCTCACCAGCCGCATCAAGGCGGGCGACCTGGTGGGAGAACTGGCTGGCCGCATCGGGGGCAAGGGTGGTGGCCGTCCCGATATGGCCATGGGCGGTGGCAGTGATGTCGCTGCGCTGCCTGAGGCGATCAAGGCCGCAGCTGCCTGGGTGGAAGCGAAGCTGTAAGGCGGGAACGACTGATCATGAGCGCTGTTGATCCTGAGTTCGTGCAAGAAGTGGACGCCAGCGGGCTGAAGTGCCCGCTGCCCATCCTGCGTGCCAAGAAAGCGCTGGCGCAAATGCAGGCGGATGAAGTGTTGCGGGTGGTGACCACCGATCCTGGCGCCGTTCGCGACTTCGACGCTTTCGCCAGGCAGACGGGCAATACCTTGCTGCTGCAACGCGACGAAGGGGCTCGTTGCGTGCATTACCTCAAGCGCCGCAGCGCTTGATCTGCTTCTACGCTTTGCAGCCTGGCTCATGCCGGGCTGCAGGTAAGCTGGCAGTAGCCTGGCTTGTGTAGTAGGGTTACTTGCTACCCAGATGCGGGCAGCTCCCACACATGGGGGCCTTGCTTGCCTGCCTGTTGATGGCACGGCTTCGCATCAGGCAACCCGAATGTGGAAATACGTCCGTGAAAGCGTTTCATGGATGCCATATTTGACATGGACGTCCGATGGGGCGGGTCTAGGGCTGGTGAGCGAACATCACCGTTATCCGGCCAAATCTTGCCAGCCGGGGGCCAGTATTTTCAGCTTGCTTCGATGGTTTCGGGCTGCGCGACGATGGGCAGCGCAATATGGAAGACGGCGCCGCCATCTGCGGCATTGCTAGCCCAGGCTGTGCCATGGTGCCGTTGGGCGACTGTCAGCACGAAGGCCAGGCCCAGCCCCGTACCAGGGTTGCGGATAGCCGTTCCCGTGGCGTTCTGGGTAAAGGCTTCGAACAGCGTCAGCAGGTCTTCCGGCGGCACGCCAGGCCCGCGGTCGCGGATCGTGATGACCCAGCGATGTCCGTCAGCCTCCCAGTTCAGGCCGCAATCTATGGTGGTATCCGCCGGACTGAACTTGATGGCGTTGTGCAGCAGGTTGCCGATTGCCCGGCGCAGCATGGTTGCGTCCACGCTCAGCCAGGCCGCCTGTTCCGGGGGGGGCGTCATGTTGATGCGCAACTGGCTGGCCTGGGCCAGGCTGAAAAAGTTGTCGCAGCACTCGCACAGCATGTCGTACAGGTCGGTATCGTGTGGATTCAGCGGCGCGGATTCTGCACGGGTCAGTTGCACGAAACCGTCGACCAGTTCCAGGGTCTGGCGCGCATGATTGGAAATACGCTTCAGCGTCCTGGCTTCGTCGGGGCCGGGGGATTCCTGTTGCCGCAGCTCGATCTGGGCCAGAATGGAGTTCTGCGGCGCACGCATGTCGTGGGAGAGAAAGCTCAGGCTTTGCTCGCGGCGACGCTCGATATTGCGGATCACGGAAATATCGTTCATGGCGATGACGATACCCGTGGTCTCCTGCTCTGGGGTCAGCAGCCAGGCATGTTGCAGCAGCCAGTCGGTGCCGGCGCTATCCTGGCTTTCCAGCGTATGCTCCGCTGTTTCGGGGCCTGCTTCGTTTTCATGCCCGGCGAGCCAGTTCTCCAGGCGCTCGGCCGGTAATCGTGGAAACACCGTTTGCAGCAACGGCAGGATGGGCAGGCCGAGTGCCAATGATTGTTCTCCGGGCAGGCGTTGCCAATACTGGGCGGCTGCGCGATTGAAATAACGCAGGGTGCCGTCCGGGTTGCAGATCAGTGTCGGGTCCGGTGTGGATTCCAGGCTGTTGGAAAGGAAAGCGCGCAGGTTACGCACGCGTTCCAGCGCCAGCCCGAGTTCATTGATACGTGTGTCGAGCACATGCTGGCTGACGCGCCGCTGGCGTTGCAGAATTTCGGGGAAATTCTGGTCCTCCTGGCGCAGCATGGCCAGGGTGCTGTCCAGGCTGCGCAGTGCCATTTCCTGGCTGCGCCAGCTCCAGAGTGGATAGCTGATGACAATCACCACCAATGCTGCGCCGGGTGGCACCCATATCTGGCCGTAGCGCAGCAGCAGCCAGCTACCCAGCAGGGTGGAGCCGAACGCCAGCCCGACGGCATATAAGCCATGCCGGGGTGACAGGCGGCGCAGCGCCAGGTAGAGCAGCAGGACGGGCAACAGGCCAATCAGGAAAATGCCCCAGACCGGCCAGGCTTGAATTTCCAGGCCCATCTGGCGCGACTGCACGATATTGGCCAGGATCTCCATTCCTGCCATATCCACGCCAGTCCGCGACATCGGCGTGGCAAAGTTGTCGCCCAGGCCGGTCGCCCAGGCGCCCACGATCACCAGCTTGTTCTTCCAGAAGGATGGCGGCACCTTGCCGTGCAGCACAGCGGCATAGGGCAGCATGGTGTACTGGCCGGAGGGGCCGGCATAGCGTAGCAACGCCGACTGTCCTGGCGGCGTATGATGCCTCGGCGGCTGGCCGGCTACCGTCAGCAGCACGTCTGCCAGGTGGGGGGCGTCATCCAGGCTACGCGGCATGAAGCGGCGTGCCACCCCGTCGGTATCGGGCTGCATGTTGATGTAGCCGATGCCGGTGGCAGCATCCGCCAGCTTTTGGGTGGGGGGGATGATCTGGCCGGATCTGGCATCCAGGATGCCGGGCAGCACGACATGGCCATGGCGTCGCATGGCTACCGCCAGTTGCGTATCTTCCAGCCCGCCGTAGCGGTCCGCTTCGCTGAAAATGACGTCGAAGGCCACGGCGCTGGCGCCGGCGATGCGGTCCAGCAACTGGGCGTGGGTGGTGCGCGGCCAGGGCCAGTTGCCGAGTTGCTCCAGGCTGCCGTCGTCGATGGCAATCAACACGATCTCCGGCGACGCATCGTGTTCGATGGTGCGCAGCAGATTGTCGTAGATCAGGTAGTCAATGCGCCCCAGGCCATTGAGCAGGCTAAGCCCGCCCAGCAGCAGGCTCAGGAAAAGTGCCAGTCCCCATCCGGGCAGGGCACGGCGCGAGAAGCGTGGGGCGCGTTCAGGCATGGCGCTTATGGCAGGGTTTCAGGGGAAGGCGCGAGCCGGGATGGCATGCGTCACCGGCGGCCGTGCGTCCGGGTGCCGGTGATGCTGCCAGCTGTGTCAGTGATAGACCTGCAGCACAACCACTGCACCGGTGCCCGACAGTACCGGGGCGCCATCGGAGCTGATCAGCGCGTTATTGAAACCCGTCAGGGCAACGGCACGGCTGGCCGGGCTGCGCAAACCCTGCGCATCGACGGCAATGATGCTGGCGTAGTAGCGCGGTTCGGTCAGGCGAGCCTGCAAAGGGGGCGCTGCCAGTGTCTGGCGTTCGATGATCTGGCTGCCTTGGGCGTCGTGGCTGTATTGCACCAGATAGGAAACAGCACCGGGCACCGGGGCAAAGTCCACCGTCCATTGGCCGCCTTCGGGCTGGCTGCTCAGGATGGCCGGGGCGGCCGGCAGGGCAACAATGGGATGCGAACTGCCATCGGCACTGACGCGCGTGCCATACCCCGCAGCCACGCGTCGGGAGGTGTCGGCCTGTGTGGTGGAGGGGCCTGAGGCCAGTTGTACCTGGCCGTCCAGCACTTCGTTGATGGTGCCGCTTTCATCGACGCGCACCCGAAAGCGCGTGCCGCGTACGCCTGTAATGGTTACCGGGGTGCGTACTTCGAAGCGTCCGACCCCTTCGTGCTGCGGTGATACCTCGGTTTCAAGGTCGCCCTGTTCCAAGGCGACGACGGAATCAATCAGCCCTGTGCCAGCGAATTGCTGCAGCAGTTCAACGTTGAGCTGGCTATCCTCGGGAAGCGCAACGAAACCGCCGTCCGGCAGGCGGATGGCAGCGGCGCTGCCAGCCGTGGTTTCCAGCCGTTGGCCGGTTGCCAGCGCCTGCCCATTGCTGGCAGGGGCGCCATTGACCAGCACCGTTCCCTGCACGTACTCCAGCACGGCAGTGGCTGGGAGACGCGGAATCCAGGATAACGGGATGCGCAACTGCTTGCCTATGGGCAGGCGGAATTCGTCGGCGATACGGTTGAACTCCGCAAGGGCCTTCCAGCGGCCGACATCCAGCAGATACGTGCTGGCCAGGTCGCCCAGCGTGTCGTCCTTGCGTACGTAATACAGGAAATCTTCCTTGTCAGTACCTGCCGGCTGGGCCAGGGCCACGGACGGAAGGATCGCGCAGCCCAACAGCACAAACCCGGCGGCGAGTTTCTGGCGCAAGGACAAAGCACCGGCTTGCGCCTGGTGACGAGGAAGAAAGGAGTCGGTCATGATGGAGATTCAGGATTCCGTAATGATTTCCAGGCGATAGCCCAGTGCGTAGGATGACGTCAGCCGCACGCCGTTTTCCGGCCGGAGCTGGAGTTTCTGGCGGATGTTGGACAGGTGGGTGTCCAGTGTGCGCGAAGTCGGGGGAATTTCCCGGTTCCAGACGGCATCTGCGAGCATGGCACGCGACAGCAGCTGGTCCGCCTGGCGGAAGAACAGCAGCGCCAGCTCGTATTCCTTGGGTGTCAGCACGGCAGGTGTGCCGTCCAGGGAAATCGTGCGGCTGCCGGTATCTATCGTGTAGCGGCCAAAGGTCAGCAGACCCTGTTCCGGTTCCTCGGGGTAGACGCGTCGCAGCAGGGCGCGGATGCGCGCCAGCAACTCCACCTTGCGCCAGGGCTTGGTAATGTAGTCGTCCGCACCGGATTGCAGGCCCCGGGCCAGATCGTTCTCATCCGTGCGGCTGGTCACGAAAATGATGGGCAGCGCTACGCCATGGCGGCTGCGGATCTTTTTAAGGACCTCTTCGCCATCCATATTGGGGAGGTTCCAATCCAGGATAAGCAGATCGAAGCTCTGGCTGCGCACCGCGGCCAGCATGCTGGAGCCGTCGCGGAAAAGCGTACAACGGAAGCCTGCCTGGAGTAGTGTTTGCTGCATTTGGGCGCCCTGGCTGGGATCGTCCTCGAGCACCGCGATGTGTGGTTCGCGCATGGTATCTGTTATGTTTCCTGCTGGGATAAGGGTAGGGCGGCCGAGCCTGTCAACGCTTTGCCATTGCCTTTGATGGCGCGCATAAAACGTGGGCGCACGTCGAAGGCAACCGTCTTGGGCACGAGCGGGCGCCTTCTACCGGTGAAGTGAAAAAGAATACGACTTTTCGGGCGCGCGGGCGTTACTTATCTATTATCCAATATTTTCGATTGTTTAGTTCTATCTGAGGCCATGTTTGTGTCTGATGCCTGAATTCCCGTAGGGCAGGCTTTTGGATCACTATATGCGACGGAAAGTTCCAAAAATTGCATCATTGATCGTTTTTTCGACGAAATTGTGCATGTTTTGACGCTTTCATGCCAGGGTGGCACAGTGTGTTTTTGTCCCTTAAGCAACACCGGGGGGGACAGCTGGGCCACATGAGCGTATAATCTTGCTTTGCGCCCGGAGTATCCTCATGCGTTTAATTCAAAAAGCGCTCACTTTCGACGATGTGCTGCTGGTGCCGGCATATTCGGAAGTGCTGCCCAGGGACACCTCCCTGACCACCCGCCTCACCCGCAACATTTCCCTCAATATCCCCTTCGTCTCGGCCGCCATGGATACCGTGACCGAAGCGCGCTTGGCCATTGCCATGGCGCAAGAGGGCGGGATTGGCATCATCCACAAGAATCTATCCATCGAAGAGCAGGCGCGTGAAGTCTCGCGTGTGAAGCGTCACGAGTTCGGTATTGTCATCGACCCCGTGACCGTCACGCCCGACATGCGTGTGCGTGATGCTGTCGCTCTGCAGGAGCAGCACGGCATTTCCGGCCTGCCGGTGGTGCAGGGCAAGGCCCTGGTCGGCATCGTCACGAACCGCGACCTGCGCTTCGAAGACCGCCTGGACCTGCCGCTGCGCGAGATCATGACGCCCAAGGAGCGTCTGGTCACCATGAACGAAGGCGCCACGCTGGATGAAGCGCAGGCCCTGATGCACAAGCATCGACTGGAACGCGTGCTCATCGTCAACGACGCATTCGAGCTGCGCGGCCTGGCAACGGTCAAGGACATCGTCAAGAACACGGCCCATCCCTTCGCCTGCAAGGACGCCCAGGGCCAGCTGCGCGTTGGCGCTGCGGTCGGCGTCGGCGGCGATTCGCAGGAACGCGTGGCCCGGCTGGTCGCGGCTGGCGTAGACGTGCTCATCGTCGACACCGCGCACGGCCACTCGGCAGGCGTGATTGAAGGCGTACGTTGGGTCAAGCAGAACTTCCCGCATGTTGACGTCATCGGCGGCAACATTGCCACCGGTGCGGCAGCGCTGGCGCTGGCCGAGGCCGGTGCGGACGGCGTCAAGGTCGGTATCGGCCCGGGTTCCATCTGCACCACGCGTATCGTCGCCGGTGTCGGCGTGCCCCAGATCACGGCGATTGCCAATGTTGCCAAGGCACTCGAAGGCACGGGCGTACCGCTCATCGCCGACGGCGGTGTGCGCTACTCGGGCGACGTCTCCAAGGCACTGGCGGCTGGCGCCTCCAGTGTCATGATGGGCGGCATGTTTGCTGGCACCGAAGAGTCGCCGGGTGAAGTCGTGCTGTTCCAGGGACGTTCCTACAAGTCCTATCGCGGCATGGGCAGCCTGGGCGCGATGAGCAAAGGCTCGGCGGACCGCTACTTCCAGGATCCCGCCAACAACGTCGACAAGCTCGTACCGGAAGGTATTGAAGGCCGCGTTCCCTACAAGGGCAGCGTCCTGGCCATCATCTACCAACTGGTGGGTGGTGTGCGTGCCTCCATGGGCTACTGCGGTTGCGCGACCATCGAGGACCTCCGCACCAAGGCCGAGTTCGTCGAGATCACGGCAGCCGGTGTGCGCGAATCCCACGTGCACGACGTGCAGATCACCAAGGAAGCCCCGAACTACCGGGCTGACTGATGTGACATGACGGCCTCCTTGAAGGAGGCTGTTTTTCTTTTCGGCGTGCGCCGCCCGGCTTGGGCGGCGGCCCGGAGCGCCAGGGAAATCCTCTTCACTGGCACAACCGACCAGACTAATTACCCTCTCTTCTTCCATGCACCAACGCATTCTGATCCTAGACTACGGTTCGCAGGTCACCCAACTGATCGCCCGCCGCGTGCGCGAGGCTGGCGTGTATTGCGAAATCCATCCTGGCGACGTCAGCAACGAATTCCTGCGCGAGCAGCAAGGCCTGGGCCTCAAGGGCATCATCCTGTCGGGCAGCCATGCCTCGGCCTATGGTGCGGATGCAATCAAGGCGCCGGATTCGGTCTTTGAGCTGGGTGTGCCGGTGCTGGGCATCTGCTACGGCATGCAGGTCATGGCGCAGCAACTGGGCGGCCAGGTCAGCTTCTCCGACCATCGTGAATTCGGCTATGCCGAAGTCCGTGCCCAGGGCCACACCAAGTTGCTCGAAGGCATCGAAGACTTCCGCGACGACGCCGGCCACGGCATGCTCAAAGTCTGGATGAGCCACGGCGACAAGGTCGTCGCGTTGCCGTCGGGCTTCGTCCTGATGGCCTCCACGCCGTCGTGCCCCATCGCGGGCATGGCTGATGAAGCGCGTGGATTCTATGCCGTGCAGTTCCATCCGGAAGTCACCCACACGGTACAGGGCCAGGCCATGTTGGCGCGCTTCGTGCGCGACATCTGCGGTTGCGACGCCGACTGGAACATGCCCGACTACGTCGAGGAAGCCGTGGCCCGCATTCGCGAACAGGTCGGCAGCGACGAAGTTATCCTGGGCCTCTCCGGCGGCGTGGACTCTTCCGTCGCGGCGGCGCTGATTCACCGCGCCATCGGCGACCAGCTCACCTGCGTCTTCGTCGACCACGGTTTGCTGCGGCTGGACGAAGGCAAACAAGTCATGGACACCTTTGCGCGCAACATGGGCGTCAAGGTTGTGCACATCGACGCCAGTGATCGCTTCCTGGGCAAACTGGCCGGTGTCTCTGATCCTGAAGCCAAGCGCAAAATCATCGGCCGTGAATTCGTCGAAGTCTTCCAGGAAGAGGCCGGCAAGCTCACCAACGCCCGTTGGCTGGCCCAAGGCACCATCTACCCGGACGTCATCGAATCGGCCGCCAGCAAAACCGGCAAGGCCGTTGCCATCAAATCGCACCACAACGTAGGTGGCCTGCCCGACACGCTGCACCTCCAGCTGCTCGAGCCGCTGCGCGAACTCTTCAAGGACGAAGTGCGCAAACTCGGCGTCGCGCTGGGCCTGCCGCATGAAATGGTCTATCGCCACCCGTTCCCCGGCCCCGGCCTGGGCGTGCGCATCCTGGGTGAAGTCAAACGCGAATATGCAGACCTGCTGCGCCGCGCCGACGCCATCTTCATCGAAGAACTGCGCAACACCATCGACAAGGAAACTGGCAAAAGCTGGTACGACCTGACCTCGCAGGCCTTCACCGTCTTCCTGCCGGTGAAATCCGTAGGCGTCATGGGCGACGGCCGCACCTACGAATACGTCGTCTCCCTGCGGGCAGTGCAGACCTCCGACTTCATGACCGCAGACTGGGCAGAACTGCCGTACTCGCTGTTGAAGAAGGTATCGGGTCGCATCATCAATGAAGTGCGCGGCATCAACCGCGTGGCCTACGATGTATCGAGCAAGCCACCTGCGACGATTGAGTGGGAATGATCCCGCGTCTGGCACGGCCAGGCACCTGATGGTATAAAAAGCCGCTAAGCCCGCGTAATTGCGGGCTTTTTTGTATTTTTGTCTGGCAGGGTTTGGCAACAGGAGGAAGCGCCAAGCACCGTTTGAGCATGGCATTAAAGCTGGTACTATCCGTTGATGATGCCATGATTGATGCCGATACCATGCTGCATTTTCTTATGTTCTCATGGTATCGGATTTTTATAACTTGTTGTTTTGTATAGAAAAAACGATGTAAGTTTGGCGTTTTTTCAGCATGGTATCGAGAATGAAGAGGGACACGCTACATGCTGACCGATACCAAGCTGCGAAATCTCAAGCCCAGGGACAAGCTCTACAAGGTGAATGACCGAGAAGGTCTCTATGTGGCCGTGACTCCAGCCGGCTCCATCTCGTTCCGTTACAACTACTCAATCAACGGACGGCAGGAGACCATCACCTTTGGTCGCTATGGCGTCGGTGGCATCACCTTGGCTGAAGCCCGTGAGCAGTTGAATGACGCCAAGAAGATGGTTGCGGCTGGCAAGTCGCCGGCTAAGGAGAAGGCCCGCGACAAGGCGCGAGTGAAAGATGCGGAGACGTTTGGTGCCTGGGCGGAGAAGTGGCTGCGCGGCTACCAGATGGCCGACTCCACCCGCGATATGCGCCGTTCGGTCTATGAACGCGAGCTGAAGCCGAAATTCAGCAATCAGAAGCTGGTAGAGATCACCCATGAGGACTTGCGGGCACTGGCCGATGCCATCGTCGAGCGAGGGGCACCGGCCACCGCCGTTCATGTGCGTGAAATTGTGCTTCAGGTCTTCCGCTGGGCAATCGAGCGCGGGCAGAAGGTTGAGAACCCTGCGGAGCTGGTGCGGCCAACGAGCATCGCTCGATTCGAGCCGCGCGACCGCGCGCTGACGCCGGAAGAAATTGGGCTGATGTACCAGTACATGGAGCGCGTTGGTACAAGCCCAACAAATCGTGCGGCGGCCAAGCTGCTTTTGCTGACCATGGTGCGCAAAAGCGAGCTGACCAATGCGACCTGGAGCGAGATCAATTTCAGCGAAGCGCTGTGGACGATTCCAAAGGAGCGGATGAAGCGCCGTAACCCGCACCTGGTATTTCTGTCCCAGCAGGCTCTGGATATTTTCATTGCCCTGAAAACCTTTGCCGGTGGTTCCGACTTCGTTTTGCCATCACGGTACGACTCGGATGCGCCGATGAGCGCTGCCACACTTAACCAGGTGCTGACGCTGACTTACAAGGCGGCGCAGAAAGATGGGAAGTCACTTGCCAAGTTCGGGCCGCATGATTTGCGGCGCACAGCCAGCACGCTGTTGCATGAGGCTGGCTACAACACCGATTGGATTGAGAAGTGCCTGGCGCACGAGCAGAAGGGCGTGAGGGCGGTCTACAACAAGGCTGAGTACCGCGAACAGCGGGCGGCGATGTTGCAGGATTGGGCGGATATGATCGACGAATGGACTGTTGGGAGCCGCTGATTTTTTTAGCCGCTAAAATTTCCCTTGGAGTTCTACTTCTTCAAGTGGAATGCGTTAGGAATGAGTGCCAATGCCTTGGACACGGCTTGGCGTCCGATGCCAAGCCTTCGAGCAATCTCCGACTGATTGAATCCAGAGTGCTGGAGTACCAGCATCTGTTTTTTACGATCCGATAGTTTTGAATCCGCCATTAAGCGGGCCTGATTGCGTAGTTCTGCTTTGTCGGCTGGCTGGACGGTCTGCGCCAACATGTAGTGGTAGAAATAGCTATCCACCAACGGGTCGCCGGATGCCGCCTGTGGCGTAGATCGTCTTGCGCATTGGCGGTTAAGCCTGGCAAGTTCGAGGTTGAAGTGCATATGAGATCTTTTGGCTTGGCGATATGCCGGATTCCATTCGCCATTTGCTAGCTTCGGACGGTGCTCAGCGCAAAACTGGTGGCTGAGTTCAAGCTTTCGATGGTCTTCCAGCTCAGCATCATTGATCTGTTCGTCAGCTACCGTCGCCATGAAGGATGCAAACTCGGTCAACTTTCCACAGAAATCGCAAAAACCATGCTTTCGTTGGCTATTCAGGTTGACTCCACTTGTCGACGCTGACTTTTTCGGACGTTTGCATGCACAGTCCCAAACCAGTCCGACTAAAGATTCTAGGGTGGCGACAAAGCGCTGGTCTCTTGGGGTTTGCTTATCCTCTGTCTTGATGAATTGGCGCAGCAACTGACGCTGCACACGAACCATCGCCTCGAATCCCACCAGTCGGATGATTGCGCTGAAAGCTACGCCTGTACCAGCGCCAGGGATATAGCCGCTATAGCTCGCAGGAAGAGCTGCCATGTAGGCCGTCACGGCGGGGTCGATCACTTCTTCGATCAATCGAATGATGGGGTAGCGCCGCGAGGATACGGAGTACGGCTGCCATCGCTCCTCAAACTGTTTAAGAGCTTCTGAGGTGCATGGGTCGCAATTTTCCCATATGACGATTTTTGGCTCATTCTTCATGTCAACCATTTTAGCCAATTATTTGGCTGAATCAAGCTGTATTGCTAGGCACCATAAGGCATTCGTTAGCAACTGGATGCCAAGCTATGCAAACAACAGAAAACATGGTGCTCATCAACAGGAAGAAACTCTTGGAGATGATCCCACTATCTTCAAGAACGATTTACAACCTGGAGCAACGAGGAGAATTTCCACGCCGTATCGCGCTCACCAGTAGGAATGTTGCCTGGGATTTGTCAGAGGTAGAGAGTTGGATTGAGGCTCGTAAGTCGTCTGGTGCTCAGGCGGCTCGACCTGGCCCTGTAGAGGGCTAGCTATATGGCTCTTGACCTGATGGCGGCTTTCACAGAATTGCCGCCGCCTATTGATTACGTTCTGCCTAACATGGTTGCGGGTACTGTTGGTGCTCTTGTGTCGCCTGGTGGGGCTGGCAAATCCATGCTGGCTTTGCAATTGGCAGCGCAAATTGCCGGCGGGCCTGATTTGCTTGAGATAGGCGAGTTTCCCACGGGGCAAGTGGTCTATCTGCCCGCTGAAGATCCACCGTCGGCTATTCACCATCGTCTGCACGCCCTTGGGGCGCACCTCAGTACCGCAGAACGGCAAGCCGTGGCTGATGGTTTGCTCATTGAACCCTTGATCGGTAAGTGCCCCAATATCATGGTTTCTAGCTGGTTCGATGCTCTCAATCGAGCCGCTGAAGGTCGTCGCCTGATGATCCTGGACACCTTACGACGTTTCCACATCGAGGAGGAGAACGCCAGTGGGCCGATGGCGCAGGTTATTGGGCGCATGGAGGCCATAGCCGCTGATACAGGTTGTTCTATCGTATTTCTGCACCACGCGAGCAAAAGCGCAGCCATGATGGGTTCGGGCGATCAACAGCAGGCCAGTCGTGGATCGTCCGTATTGGTCGATAACATCCGTTGGCAATCGTACCTATCCGGCATGACGCAAGGCGAGGCCGAGATATTGGGGGTCGATGATTGTCAGCGCGGGTATTTTGTCCGCTTTGGCGTTAGCAAGGCCAACTATGGCGCACCTTTTCAAGAACTCTGGTTTAGACGGCACGACGGCGGCGTGTTGAAGCCTGCTGTACTGGAGCGGCAGTGCAAGGTGAAAAGGAGGCCGCGTGAAGAAGCCTAAGCATGACCTGACCCACGTTCGACATGATCCTGCGCACTGTTTGGCACCGGGCCTGTTTCGCAGCCTCAAGCGTGGCGATCGCAAACGGGGCAAGCTGGACGTGACCTACACCTTTGGTGAAGACGAATCCATGCGCTTCGTTGGTTTCGAACCTCTTGGGGCCGATGACATGCGTCTTCTGCAAGGCATCGTGGCCCTTGGCGGGCCGAACGGCATCTTGCTGACCCCGGAACCGACCAGTGAGACCGGGCGACAGCTACGGCTATTCCTTGAGCCCCGTTTTGAAGCCATTGAGCAAGACGGCTTGGTAGTTCGTGAGAGCCTGACCAAGCTGCTCTCAGAAACGGGCATGACGGATAGCGGCGACAACATCAAGGCGCTCAAAGCCAGCCTGCTACGCATGTCGAACGTCACCATCCTTGTGACAAAGGGACGGCGGCAAGCCGCGTTCCACCTGATGAGCCACGCTTTTGACGAGGTGGACGGCAGGCTATGGGTTGCCCTGAATCCGCGCATTGCCGAAGCGATCCTGGGGCATCGTCCATATGCCCGTATCGACATGGCGGAAGTGCGGGTGCTACAGACTGATCCGGCACGACTGATGCATCAACGGCTATGTGGCTGGATCGACCCCGGCAAATCCGGGCGCGTGGAACTGGACACGCTTTGCGGCTATGTCTGGCCAGATGAAGTCACCAACCCCAACACACTTAAAACACGCCGCCAGACCGCTCGCAAGGCTCTGTCCGAAGTTGCCGCCGTGGGTTGGATAGTAAACGAGTACGCCAAGGGAAAATGGGAAATCAAGAGGCCTGGTCACACGGCAACAGCACCTGTTCACCGTCGTAACACCACCCGCCTACCGTCGTAACGTCACCCTTTCACCGTCGTAACGCCACCCACCCCGATCTGGAAAACCCAGGTGGGGCGAGGCTTTGCGGGGAGTTTGAGAAATCCATCCAAGATTATCTAAAGATAATCCATCATGCGCGGTGCAGCTCGCGCCTTGAGGGCGCGTTCTGACCTTGCCAATAAAGCCCTGGCGGGCTTTCTCAATCGGCCATAGGCCGATGGTTTAACGCCAAGAAGAGAAGGCCGCTTCAGTGGCCGCTGAGGGGCCTTGTGAGAGGGGAAAACAACCCAGAGTCCCTTACCCATGCGCTGACGCAGAACCTGCGTCTAACGGCGCTGGAGGACCGCTGTGTGCACTTGTAGGTTATCTGTACTGAAACCTTGGCTCGAAACGTGAAATGGCTAAGCAGTGCCCATTCGTTCGGTAAGAATAATAAGAAGATTATTATTCTTATTATTACCAAGCAGGAATGAGACATGCGTGCTGGATACGCATAACTAGTAACCTGCGTGAAGGTGTCAACATCCGGAAAGGTTGCCCCTCAAGTATCAGTACGTCGCCTTAGTGGTATGACGAGGAAAGTGGTGAGTTCCTTGTGTTCATTGACACTTGAGGGGCGGGTTATATCCTTCTTTCTTGGCGTCCAACTCGCCCCATCGGGGCGAATGGTTTGTGTCGATTGCTGGCGTTTTAGGTTCCGATTTAAGTCCGATTGAACAGCGATTTTGAAGCGACTATGTCGATTGCAGGCCGATTTGGTGACGATTACGGTTATGTTGCCAAGAATCGGTGTTTGTTTGACGATAAAACGCTTTACGTTCGATATGCGCTAGATTTTCAATAGTGGGTGAAATGCGGGCAGGATGGGTGAAGTTAGCTAACCGGCAAGCCGGTTATCTATCTTCACTGTCCCTTATTCGCGCCGGGGGCACTCAACGGGAATCCTGCCCTGCGGGGCTGATCGGCTACCGCCGGTTGCAAGAGTATAGGTCTTGCTATTTTTAATATCTTTGATAGCATGGTTGTCGGGTACACCAAAAGGGTATTGATATGGCAAATGTGCTTATCAGGAATTTACCCGCCGAGGTGCACCGTGCGTTGAAAGTTCGAGCAGCGCTCAACGATAGGAGCACCGACGCGGAAATACGCGAAATACTGACGGCGGCAGTACAGCCGCTAGAGCTTGAAGAGATTGGCCGGGAAGTTGGCTTGTCCGAAAGCGATAAAAAAACAGAGTAGTTTTACGTTTGTAAGTCCGGGCCTCAGCGCCAAGGGCAATACCGATCAGCTAGTGGCGTAGCTCTTCGATGAAACGTTGCCGAGAACAAGCACAACGCTTGGTCAAGGCAATGCCTTCTTTTCATCGACGGAGTACGACCATGAAGTCCAAAATTTTAGCGGCTAAAAAAACCGCTCTAGCCGTTGCACTCGCAACCGGCTTTATCACCACTACCACCGCCCCTGTGCAAGCTGGTATCCCCGTCATCGACGGCGGCAACCTGGCCCAGAACATCATGACGGCCATCGAGTCGGTGGCGCAGACGCTCAAGCAGATTGAGCAGTACCAGACCCAGTTGCAGCAGTACGAAAATCAGCTCCAGAACACGATGGCCCCAGCCGCGTATATCTGGGATCAGGCGCAGACCACGATCAACCGGCTGATTGCCGCGCAAAACACGCTGGCCTATTACGAGAACCAGCTAGGCAGCCTGGATCGTTACCTGGCCAAGTTTCAGGACGTGGCCTATTACCGCAGCTCGCCATGCTTCAACGGCAGCGGTGGATGCACGGATGCAGAGCGGGCTGCAATGGCTGAAAACCGCCGCCTGGCGTCAGAGTCGCAAAAGAAGGCTAACGATGCCCTGTTTCAGACCGTGGCCGACCAGCAAAAGGCTTTGAAGGATGACGCCCGTACCCTGGAGCGGCTGCAAGGCGCAGCCCAGGGTGCGACTGGCCAGCTACAGGCCATCGGCTACGCCAACCAGCTCGCCAGCCAGCAGGCCAATCAGCTCTTGCAGATTCGCACCATGTTGACCGCCCAACACAATGCAGAAGCAGCCCGGATTGCAGCAGAACTCGATGCTGAGGCGCGAGGCGATGCCAGGGCCGAGCAAATGCGTACCTGGACGTTTCGCCCGAGTCCGGCAGACAACTACTAGGGAGGCGGTGAGATGAAAAAAATCTTATTTACTACTGCGGCTGCGGTGCTGTTGTTGGCTGGATGTGAACAGGAAAGGATGCCCGAACCAAATGCGGCGACGTGTGCCCCCGATGCGTTCCAGGCAGCACTGAATGAAATGCGCAGCGAAGCGAACCGAGCGGCTTTCACCGAGGAATGCAGGGCATTCCAGAAGTCCAAGCAGATGCGTCAGTGGGAGTTCAAGCCCAGCCCTAAAGATGATTATTGAGGTGGTCGCCATGAGAAAGAAAATTGCTTTAGGCGGCTTGATGATGGTCACCACAGTGGTGCTGGCTGAGCCTGCAATGGCGCAGGAGCTTAGTAGCAGCGGTGTTATGAATGATGTGCTCAAGCGTTTTCATGATGCTGCCGCAACGTGGGGGCCGGCCATTGAGTCCGCTGCATCGCGTTTGTTCTGGACGTTGGTTGTGATTTCGATGGTCTGGACATTCGGCATGATGGCTTTGCGCAAGGCCGACATTGGCGAGTTCTTCGCGGAGTTCGTTCGCTTCACGATCTTCACCGGCTTTTTCTGGTGGCTGCTGACGAATGCGAACCAGGGCATGAATATCGCCGGTACGATTGTTCAGTCATTGCAAACTCTGGGCGCGCAGGCGGGGGGACTTTCCAATAGCAATCTTGGGCCCTCCAGCATCCTTGATCTTGGTTTCGAGTTATACAACCGCACAGTACAGGCCACCTCGGAGCTGGGATGGCGGCAGATGGCAACTGCTCTGGTCATGGAGCTAATGGCCCTGGCTGTTTTGTTTGTCCTGGCGTTGATTGCGGTCAACCTGTTGCTGTTGCTCGCATCGGCCTGGATTCTGTTGTATGCCGGTGTGTTCTTCCTTGGCTTTGGTGGAAGTCGTTGGACTTCCGACATGGCGATCAATTACTACAAGACCGTGCTGGGCCTGGCCGCACAGCTTATGGCAATGGTGCTGCTGGTTGCGATCGGCAAAGAGTTCATCAATCACTACTACACGCAAATCAGCGAGAACATGGCATCCCAGGAACTGGCCGTGATGTTGGTTATATCGGTCATCTTGCTTTTCTTGGTCAACAAAGTTCCGCCGATGATTTCTGGTCTTGTGTCTGGTGGTGGTATTGGCGCAGCCGGTGGAATTGGAAACTTCGGTGCGGGTGCGGCAGTTGGGGCGGCGGTGACGGCGGCCAGTATGGCAACTGGCGGCGCTGCCCTGGCAGGTAAAGCGGTTATGGGTGCCGCAGCCGGTGCAGCCGGAGGTGCAAGTGCACTCCAAGCGGCTTTTCAGAAAGCATCAGCGAGTATGGAAACCGGCGGTGACATGTCCAGCATGGGGTCAGTTGTCAACGGTGGTAGCGGCGATGAAGCCGGTACCGGCGACACGCCATTTGCTCAAGCCGCCGGTTTCGGTGGCGGCGACGCCGGTGGTGGTGAGTCTAGTTCCGTCGGTGGATTTGCCAAGGCAGCGAAGTTGGCCACGGGTACGGCATCCGAGTTGGTCAAGGGCGTCGGCTCTCAAATGCAGCAGGGATTCCAGCAGCGAGTGGGCGAAACCACAGGCGGAAAACTGGCTGCCTCGATACGCGAAAGCATGGAGCCGAAAGAGGCAGGCCAATCTGGCCAGTTCGAGGGCAATAGCTTGGGTGGCGATTCTGGCCCAGATAGTAACGAAGTCAGGAGTTAGCACGATGACAACATCAACATACATGGCCGCATTGGCGGCCTTGGATGAAACGCCAAGGGAAGAAGTCAGCCAGGTATTTGTTTCGCCGCTGGGCGATCAATCGACCGAGGTCGATGCAGAGGCAGAAACAGCCGCTTTTGTATCACGGCCAGACCCTATGAGAGAGATCGAGACTAAGCCGGTAAGTACCGAGGCCAAGTTTGGCGGTAATCAGTGGTCAGCATTCGCGGAGGCGGCTGGGCTGTACCTGTAGGCGCACCGGGCTGGCCACAACCAGCCCGGCACTTTCAATCAACACCTACTGGAGAGGTGAATCATGACAACACAACATAGTATCGAACCAGGGCAAGCAGTGCATCAAGCAGCGGCTATTCTCGCCTCCTTGGAGTACATCAACCAAGCGGAAGCGCGGAGCCTTGGGCCAGTGGCCGAAGCCGTCGCCAACGCTTTCATGGTGGTGTACTACCAAGCTGAAACGGGCCGGGCGACACAGGCTGATTTTCAAGAAGCAATGAACGCCTTGCGCCAAGCGTGCAGCTAATGACGAAAGGGCGGCCACTCGAACTGGCCGCCTTTTTCAATCTTCACTGTTTGGCCATTCCCGACCCACAGACGGCGCATCCATCCATTCGCGTTCCTCCGGCGGCAGCGGGTAAGCCCCGGATGCTTCCGCGTCGGCCAGTAGTTCGGCCAGTGTGTAGCGCACCCGGCCAGTGGAAACGGCGCGGGCCGGGTCGGCCTTCTCATGCAGCCTGTTCTCTAGGTTCTTTGGGTCTGTCATCGGGCGACCTCAGCAAGCATGGATACTAGGTGTTCCAGGTCAGTGATCGAATGCGCCAGGAAGCGGCCGGCGCGGCAATCTGCAATCATTTCCTCAGTTTTTTCCTACTCATGTTCAACCTCGTTCGTACCAGCTCTTCGAGCGATTCACCACGCGCACGACCAGCAGCATCACCGGCACTTCGACCAGGACGCCGACCACGGTTGCCAATGCAGCGCCGGAGTGCAGACCGAACAAGCTGATGGCGGCCGCCACGGCCAGCTCGAAGAAGTTGCTGGCACCGATCAGGGCCGAAGGACAGGCGACAGAGTGCTTTTCCCCCGCCCGCTTGTTCAGCCAGTAGGCTAACCCGGAATTGAAGAACACTTGAATCAAGATCGGCACGGCTAGCATGGCGATCACTAACGGCTGCCGGATGATGGCCTCGCCCTGGAAGGCGAACAGTAGAACCAACGTCAGCAGCAGCGCGGCCATCGACCACGGCCCGATCTTCTGCATGGCCCGTTCAAAGGCGGCCTGTCCTTGCTTGAGCAGATGCCGCCGCAAGAGCTGCGCCAGGATCACCGGCACGATGATGTAGAGCACGACCGAAATCAGCAGCGTGTCCCAAGGCACCGAGATCGAGGACATGCCCAGCAGCAGGCCGACGATGGGCGCGAAGGCCACGATCATGATGGCGTCGTTCAGAGCCACTTGCGAGAGCGTGAAAAGCGGGTCGCCGTTGGTAAGGCGGCTCCACACGAACACCATTGCCGTGCAGGGCGCGGCGGCCAGCAAGATCAAGCCCGCGATGTAGCTGTCCAGTTGATCGGCCGGCAGGAACGGAGCGAACACTTGTCGGATGAACAGCCACCCCAGCAGGGCCATCGAGAATGGCTTGACGGCCCAATTCACGAACAGCGTGACGCCGATGCCGCGCCAATGCTCTTTGACCTGGTGCAGCGCCCCGAAGTCGATCTTGACCAGCATCGGGACGATCATTACCCAAATCAGCAGGCCCACCGGCAAATTGACCTGGGCCACTTCCATGCGGCCTATGGCCTGGAACACGTCAGGAAGGCCCTGGCCGAGCGCAACACCGGCGACGATGCACAGGGCCACCCACAGCGTCAGGTAACGCTCGAAGCCGCTCATCGGGGCCTGGCGCGGCTTCGCGGCGATGGCCTGTGCGCCGGCGCTCATGCTTCCTGCTCGGTCTTGCCGATGTTCGCCAGCTCGCGCTTGATGGCCGTCTGGTCAAGCATTTTGAGAGGCAGATTCACGAACAGGCGGACGCGGTTCATCATGTGCCGGAAGGTTTGTTCGAAGGCCCGGCGCTTCTCGGCGTCAGTGCCTTCGACGGCGGCCGGGTCTTCAAATCCCCAATGCGCCGAGATCGGCTGACCAGGCCACACCGGACACATTTCGCCGGCGGCGTTGTCGCAGACGGTGATGATGAAGTCCATCTTCGGTGCGTCGGGCGTGGCGTACTCGTCCCAGCTCTTGCTGCGCAGATTCTCGGTCGGGTAATTCACCGACTCCACCTTTTCGACGGCGAAGGGATTGACCTTGCCGGTTGGGTGACTGCCGGCGCTGTAGGCGCGGAAGCGCCCTTGCCCCATCGTGTTGATGAGAGCTTCGGCCATGATGCTGCGCGCCGAATTGCCGGTGCAGAGGATGAGGACGTTATAGATTCTTTCGGTCATGATGTTTCGCTTTCTGGTAGTGGCTGGGGAGCAATGGCGATGGATGAAAGATCGGTGGCCTCGTCGATGACGTGGCCGGCCGCTTTCCGTTCGGAATAGCGGTCTGTCAGTGCTTCACGGTGCGGCCGTACCAGCGCCGTGAAGCGCACCAGTTCTTCCATCACATCGGCTATTCGGTCGTAGTACGGCGAGGGCTTCATGCGGCCCGCCGCGTCGAACTCTTGGAACGCTTTGGCGATACTCGACTGGTTCGGAATGGTGAACATCCGCATCCAGCGGCCGAGCAGACGCAAGGTGTTCACGGCGTTGAAGCTCTGCGAGCCGCCGGATACCTGCATCACGGCCAGGGTGCGGCCTTGGGTCGGCCGGATGCCGGCCATTTCAAGCGGCAGATGGTCAATCTGCGCCTTCATGACACTGGTGATCTGACCGTGGCGTTCCGGGCTGCACCAGACTTGTCCCTCTGACCACTCGGACAGGGCGCGCAGCTCCTTGACGGCCGGGTGATCGTCGCTTTGCACTTGATCGGGCAACGGCAAATCGGACGGGTCGAAGATGCGTGTTTTTGCGCCAAAGAATTGCAGCAGCCGGGCCGCTTCCTCGACGGCCAGCCGTGAGAACGAGCGGGCGCGCAGCGAGCCATACAGCAGCAGGATACGCACCGGCGGGGCGTCGGGTGCCAGCCCGAGCGCCGGGCGCTCGATGGCAAAGGATTTGTCCAAAGCGGGCAAAGAATCGGGGTCGGAAAGATGGCGAAGCCTCATGCCAACACCTTCCCGGCTTCCGTGGTGCAAGACAGGTTGCACACCTGGCCGCCGCAGCAGTTTTCCGTGAGAAAGGCCACCAGGTTAGTGGCCGTCGAAAAGTTCGCCTCGTAGATCACAAACCGGCCTTCTTGCCGCGACGTGACCATGCCGGCGTGTGCCAGCTCTTTCAGGTGGAAGGATAGCGAAGACGGCGGGATGCCGGCCGCTTCGCTGATTTTTCCGGCGGCCATGCCGGCGGGACCGGCCTGGACGAGCAGCCGGAACACCGCGAGGCGCGATTCTTGAGCGAGGGCCGCCAGAGCGGCAACAGCATTTATCGTTTCCATATTTCAATAATAGTCGAAATTATGGGTATACTCAACAGCTCATTTAAGTGGTCGAAATGAGCTAGGCGCATGTCATTTTTAGAAGACGACTGCACCAGTTGATTGGGTGTAGCGGCTGTGCGCCAAGCGAGGTGAGCGTGGCGACCGACACCCCACGGATTGCCGGGCCATCAACTCGAACTTGAAGAGATTGTTGGCGGAATGCACCACAACAGTCGCCGCTATGGCTAATAGCAATGGGAAGAACAATGTGAACACCGGCATTAGTATCGTTCCTAAGCCGAAGCCTGAGAATAAGGTCAGCCCAGATGTCAGTAGGGTCGCAAGTCCGATCAGAACGAGCTCCATGATGCGTACCTTTCTTTGTCGTATTTCGTTATCGAAATTCGATTATTATGGTCTAACGAAACCAGAAATCAAGATGCGACCATGACCGATACCACGAAGACTGACCACAGCCCGTGGGCTGTTTTTCTGATCTTTCTCCGATTGGGCCTGACCTCTTTCGGAGGCCCGATTGCCCATTTGGGCTACTTTCGCTATGAGTTTGTGACGCGGCGACAGTGGCTGACCGAGCGCAGCTATGCGGATTTGGTCGCCCTTTGCCAATTCCTGCCGGGGCCGGCCAGCAGTCAGGTCGGCATCGCGCTCGGGCTCTCCCGATCCGGCTATGCCGGGGCCGTGGCCGCGTGGGCGGGCTTCACGTTGCCGTCGGCGATTGCGTTGATCCTGTTTGCGTTGGGAATGGCCAGTTACGGGGATGCGATGCCGTCAGGCGTACTGCACGGTTTGAAGGTGGTGGCCGTGGCGGTGGTCGCGCAAGCCGTATGGGGGATGGCTCGCAATCTCTGTCCAGACGCACCCCGCATCACCATCATGGCGGCGGCGACCTGCTTTGTGCTTCTGGTGCCGTCTGCCTGGGGACAGGTGGGGGTCATCGCCATTGCAGCGATTATTGGCCTGTTGTTGTTCAAACCTCAGCAGGGCGCTGCGCATGACCCGTTGCCGATTGCCATGCGGCGTCGCGTCGGTTTGTTCTGGCTGACGCTGTTCTTTGTTCTACTGATCGGGTTGCCGTTTTTGACAGCCATGTTCCCGAATCAGACGCTGGCTATGGTGGATTCCTTCTACCGGGCCGGATCGCTGGTCTTTGGTGGCGGACATGTCGTGTTACCGCTGCTGCAAGCCGAAGTGGTGCCTTCTGGCTGGGTCAGCAATGACGCATTTCTGGCAGGCTACGGTGCCGCGCAGGCCGTCCCTGGCCCTCTGTTCACCTTCGCGGCGTTTCTCGGTGCTTCGATGAACCAGGCACCCTCCGGCTGGTTGGGGGGCTTGGTCTGCCTGCTAGCGATCTTTGCGCCGTCCTTCCTGCTGATCGTGGGTGCCTTGCCGTTCTGGGAACGTCTGCGCCGCAACACCCGCACGCAAGCGGCGTTGCTGGGCATCAATGCGGCCGTGGTTGGTCTGCTGCTGGCCGCCCTCTATCAACCAGTATGGACGAGCGCGATTCATGCGCCGCAAGACTTCGGCTTGGCCCTTGTGGCATTGGTTGCCCTGATGTTCTGGAAGCTGCCGCCATGGCTGGTCGTGGTTGGCAGTGGTATCGTGGGCTGGTTGTTGAGCGTGACCCTGTGAGGTTCCGAGCATGACCGACAAAGACCTTTACGGCGGGTTGATCCGTTTGCACATCCTGCATCACGCAGCCGAAGAACCCATCTTCGGCCTCGGCATCATCGAAGAGCTACGCCACCACGGCTACGAGCTTAGTGCCGGGACGCTATACCCCATGCTGCACGGTTTGGAAAAGAAGGGTTATCTCACTTCACGGCATGAGCGCACCGGTCGACGGGATCGACGGATGTATGAGATCACCGAGCAAGGCCGCGTGGCGCTGACCGATGCCAAAGCCAAGGTCAAGGAGCTATTCGGCGAACTGATTGAAGGAAAATGATGTGCTCACGGTTTCAGTGCAGTTGACTTCTAATAGTCTGTGCAGCCGTCTTCTGAAGCCGACAGCGCTGACCGCTGTCGGCCAGGATGAACGCCAGGAGAAAAGGGCATGACGAAGCTGCATCAGAGCGATGAGCCGTTTTTCATCACTGAGGAAGCCGAGGCCGAAATGATCGCTGGTGGCTACGAGTTCGAGCCGCCGCCCATCTCTTGCACTATCCGCCTGCGCGATGTGCTCGAGGATATGAGCGATGCCGAGCTGGCATTGCAGCCGGGCGAGATTGCCGACCAGGAGCGCGAACGTCGGCAGAACGAGCAATTTTCAGTCGGATAAATTAGGCATGGTATTTTTCATGGCATTGGATTGATTTGTTTTTACAAGATAATGAAATATAAGTGTATTAATATTCTATTGATAATAGAGTGGGAGTGAGGGCGGTTTTTTAGGCTGTTGATTTGGCTTTGAAAAGCTTAATGCCATTGATGGTGTGAAAGACATCATCAATGGCATTTTTTATGGCATTTAGGAGGCGTGCTAAACAGTGTTTTCAGATGCCATGACGTGATTTTCACCGGCCACGTGGTATCGGATCACTTTAGAGTGTGTGGTCAGGATGGCGTTACACGGACTGAAGCGTGGGCTTACTGAGTGAAGCCATGCGATGAACACGGCAGGCATGCCCCCAGCGCAAAGCAAAAGCGTTCGACCAAGCAGGCATCAAAGGAATGGAAGCCTTTGATGTCTGGGTGCAGAAACGATTAGGCGGCCACCAGAGTGGGGGCCGCCTGCAACCTGCCCCAGCAGATCTATAGGTGGGAGCGATTGCTGAAATTTGGCCAGATAAAGCCAGGCTGCTCAACCACGAAGACTGTGGGTGCTAGCCGGGGGGGCTGGCTTACTGCAATCCCTTCATCTTTTTCTCTCGTTCCTTCTCTTCCGCTTTTTCTTTTCTTGCTCCATCACGATGAGATTTGATGGCGAAGAAACAGCATGTGCCCAGCACGATGAACTTTATCGTACCTAAGGCTAAAGGGACCCAAGCATCCATCATTTCCTCGAAACGCTGCTTCAGCAGCCTTATTTACTCGTTGTGGGCCAGGCAAAGAAACGGACGATGGCCGTTCATTTTCCTGGAGATTTCTTGCCAATTGGAATTGGCAGCGCAGGCCATGGCGTTTTTAATCGCTGTCCCGCCTCTCTACGAACTGCCGCATTAGCAGGCAACTCGTGTGGGAATGAGACTTAGCCGCAGTTTGCGGCATTGTCCATCCTTGGTGATGTCTTGCGCTTCGTGACGGTTGTAGAACCATTCCATTGAGAGGCGTTCATCCCGCACCTTCATTGGATCATTCATTGGTACCGCTCGGCCAGGGCCTTTCTGGTTCGATCAGGACCATTGCCAGTGGTTCATCCGCCGTTCATCGCAATCACCGGGTACTGTTGGCCTTCGGAGCGGAGGCGCAGCACAGATATTTTGGTGCGCAGCGCAGGCAGGTCGACCAGTTGATTATATCAATGACCCGCTTGGCCCGGACGCTGCTGGACCAGGCAGTTTTGCGCATATTCCTTGACTGGGGTCAAGAACGGCAGCGTATGATCGTTGGTGCAGCGATAGTGCCCCAGTGAAAACCGGTTCAGAGGAGCAATGTTTTGGCCGTCAAACGCATCGTCGCCAATATCAGTGCGGGCAGGGCTGAGCTTGCGAGGGCCTTCTATGGCGAGATCCTTGGTATGGATCTGGTGATGGACCACGGCTGGATCGTCACTTATGAGGCGGATGGCCTGATGAAGCCCCAGGTGAGTGTTGCCTGCGAAGGGGGATCTGGCACATCTGTGCCTGACCTCTCAATTGAAGTCGACAATCTCGATGAGGTTTACCGTCTTGTGTCTGCTGCCGGGCTTACCGTTGAATACGGACCTAAGACGGAGCCTTGGGGCGTTCGCCGCTTTTACGTGCGCGACCCGTTCGGGAGGCTGGTCAATATTCTCAGCCACGACTAGAAGGGATTCTTGTCCGACGGCGACAGAACAGCCGTGTGCGAACAGGTAGGTTGGCTTTGGTCCAGCTGTTGGGAATGCCCAATCCTTTTTGATCAGACATTCCCTTGCATGAGGCGCTATGCCTTCAGGCGCAACTGGAACCGGTCAAAGTAATTTTTTATCGCTTTGGTATACCGGCCCCAGCTTGTGTCATCGGTCAGGCGCCGAGTTCGCGCCGGACGATCTCTGCGCCAGCACTCAAGGCATGCAGCTTGCCCCTGGCCACGTGGCGGGGCAGGGGGGCCATGCCGCAGTTGGTCGAGGGGTAGAGTTTGTCGGCATCCACGAATTGTAACGCTTTGCGCAGGGTGTTGGCGACTTGTTCGGGCGTTTCGACGGTATTGGTTGCCACGTCGATGGCGCCTACCATGACTTTTTTGCCGCGGATGAGCTCGATCAGGTCCATCGGGACGTGCGAGTTCTGGCATTCCAGGGAGATGATGTCAATGCTGGATTTTTGCAGCTTGGGGAAAGATTCCTCGTACTGCAGCCATTCTGAACCCAGGGTTTTTTTCCAGTCGGTGTTGGCCTTGATGCCGTAGCCGTAGCAGATGTGTACGGCGGTTTCGCATTTCAGCCCTTCGATGGCCCTTTCCAGGGTGGCGACACCCCAATCATTCACTTCTTCAAAGAAGACATTGAATGCAGGTTCGTCGAACTGGATGATGTCCACACCAGCGGCTTCCAGTTCCCTGGCTTCCTGGTTGAGGATCTTGGCGAATTCCCAGGCCAGTTTTTCGCGGCTTTTATAGTGGCTGTCGTACAGCGTGTCGATCATCGTCATGGGACCAGGCAGTGCCCATTTGATGGGTTGCTTGGTTTGCTGGCGCAGGAATTTGGCGTCTTCGACAAAAACGGGTTTTTGCCGCGATACCGCGCCAACGACTGTCGGTACGCTCGCGTCATAACGGTCGCGGATGCGGACGGTTTCACGCTTTTCGAAATCGACGCCGCTGAGGTGTTCGATGAATGTCGTGACGAAGTGCTGGCGTGTTTGTTCGCCGTCGCTGACGATATCTATGCCCGCCTGCAGTTGCTCTTGCAGGGAGACGCGCAGGGCGTCCTGCTTGCCTTCGACCAGTTCTTCACCCTGCAGCTTCCACGGCGACCAGAGGGTCTCCGGCTGTGCCAGCCAGGAGGGTTTGGGCAGGCTTCCTGCGGTGGAAGTGGGTAGCAATTTTTTCATGATGAATGACCTTTTTTGAATCAAAGAGCGTAGTTGGCTTCGGACCACTGTTCGAGGACCGCCTGGTGGGGTTTGATGAAGTGTTCTTCAACAAACTTGCCCTGCTGGATAGCCAGCCGGCTACGTTCTTCCCGATCATAAACAATTCGAGTCAGCGAAAAATCCTGGTGCTTCAGGCTGGGCTGATAGGATTTCCCGGCCGGGGAGTTCGCATTGTAGATCTCGGGGCGATAGATTTTCTGGAAGGTATCCATCGTGCTGATGGTGCTGATCAGCTCAAGGTTGGTGTAGTCGTTCAGCAGATCGCCGGAGAAATAGAACGCCAGGGGAGCGACACTGCCGGCCGGCATGAAATAGCGGACCTGCAGGCCCATCTTGCTGAAGTATTCGTCGGTGAGGGAGTACTCGTCCTGCTGGTATTCGACGCCCAGCACAGGGTGATGGTTTTCGGTCCGGCGATAGGTCTTGCTGCTCGACACGCTCAGACAAATGACCGGTTGCTTCTTGAAGTGCTCTTGGTAGGTGCTTGAACTGACGAAATGCTTGAACAGCTTTCCATGCAGTTCGCCGAAATTGTCCGGCGTGCTGAATTCGGGCTGGTTCTTGTTGTGTTCCAAGAGCAATACGCTGAAATCATAATCGCGCACGTAGGAGGAGAAACTATTTCCTACAATGCCATCAATGCGCGTATTGGTTTTGGTGTCGAGAATATTGATTTTCAATATTTCAATCAGGGGCAGACCGCTGCCGGCGCTGGTTTCGTCAATATTCATTTCTATGGAAATGATATCGAGTTCGACCGTGTAGCGGTCCCCTTTGGGATTGTCCCAGTGCGCCAGGGAATTGAAGCGATTGTTGATCATCCTTAAGGTGTTGCGCAGGTTTTCCTGGCGGCTGCTTCCCCGGGCCAAATTGGCAAAGTTGGTCGTGAGGCGCGTGTTGTCTGCCGGGTGATAATCTTCGTCGAAACGAATGCTCTTAAGGGTGAATGTAAAATCGTTGTTCATTGAAACCTGGTATCCTAAATCCTGAGATAAAACTAGAATCTATTACTTGCTGGCCGGAGTTTTTGCTTTTTTCCAGCTGTCGGCGCTGTGTTCTTTATTTAGTCTTTGACTAAAATCAAGAGGCATTTTATGCTGACTTGTTGCTTGAGCAAAAGCGAATTAATTTCACCTTAGTATTAGTTATATTCATAGTTTGTCTCGCAGGCGTGCCGGTTCCCAGCCCGGCGTCCTTGTTCCTGCTGCGTGTTCCTGCTTTTCTTCCTCCTCATCCCTTTCAGAATGTCCGTTGAAATCCTGAGCCGTTGCGCGCTTAGGCGCATTCTTGTTGTCGGTGCGGACATCGCAGGGGTTGCCGCGGCTAAGCGGGCCTATCTGTGCGTGATGTGCCCAGGTGTCACGCTCGCAGCCGTGGTGGAGCGGCTGCTGTAGTCGTACACCTTCGCTTGGGGGTTACTGCCTTGCCAGCGTCGCCAGGTGACTTTCCAGCCCGCCGGTGTCGCTGGCTGCATTGACGTGATCGAAGTAGTCATACCATCCGCTGGCTTTGATACCGGCCAGCAGTATGTCCCTGGCCTGTAGTGTGGGGAAGCGCCAGATGCCAAGGAAACTGTGTGTGCTGGCCTGGTCGACGGAACAATCCGTATCGCCCAGGGCCAGCACTTCAATTCCCATTTGCGCCAGTCCGGACATGGCGGTTCGGATTCCTGCCAGGAATGTTGTGCGCTGGCTTTCAGACAGGGCCTGCCAGGTGGCGTTGGGTGTGTAGAGTTCGGCGAGGTAGTGTGGCATGGCTAAGAGGGTGACCTTTATTTGAGGTTGCGCAGCGCGCGTTGGCAGATACGGCGGGTGGCGTCGCCAGGCCGGTTTTTTTGCCATTGATGGCAAAGCTGGCGTACCCAGTCGGGTTGATCCTTGGCAGCATCATTGAGCCAGTTGGCGACCGAGTCCTGAACGTAGGGGCTGGGGTCTGCATGCAAGGCTTCGAGGATGGGCAGGGCGTGCTCGGGGTGCTGTTTTAGGGCCGTGACATGGGCGCACCATACCCCCCTGGGGCGCAGGGCTTCGCAGGCAAAGCGCCGCAGGTAGGGGGAGGGTTGGGCGGTCCAGGGAGTCAACAATTTGACGGCGTGGTGCAGTTGCTGCACCAGGTGCGGGCGTATGGCCATCCAGGCCCATTCACGTACGCCAAAGTGAGGGTCGTCGGCCAGGGGCCGGATGGCGGCCAGGCGTTGCGGGAGTTCACGTGTGGGATGTGCTCCTGTCATGAAACACGCCCAGCCACGCACGGTGTCAGAAGGGTGAGTCAGGCAGCGGGTGGTGCCAGCGTCACCGTAGGTTTCGAACAGTATGGCGCCGATGCCAGCCATGCGTTTCAGTATGCCGAGCTGGCAGACGCTGGCTGCGGCAGCCTGGGCGAGTGGCGGCAGATCAGGGAATACCGTGCGCAGCAGCACTGCCTGGTCAAGCGCCAGGCCTTCCGCCAGCGTGGCGCTTTGCAGGGTGCCGTGGGATAAGGCATCCAGGATATCGACCGGGATGTCTGCGGTGCGGGTGGCTCCTTTGCGTGGTGCGGCTGTATTCATGGTTTTTGTCCTTGCGTGGTGCGCCCGACATTACTGGAGACTTTCTCCAGTAATGTCGCCAGTTGTGTGCGTTCCGTTGCCGATAAATGACCGAATAGCCCGGCGATCCATTGGCTGTGCTGCCTGAAAACGGTCTGGGCAAGTGTCTTGCCTTTCTGGGTAAGCCGGATGCGCAAGGCCCGGCGATCCCGGGTGTCGGCATGGCGTTCGATCAGCGTGGCACGTTCCAGTCCGTCCAGCAGGCCGGTGACGGTGGCGCGGGTGACGCCTGCCTGCTCGGCCAGCGCATTGGGTGCCAGCCCTGCATCTACGGCATCCAGCAGGAATAGCAGGATGAACCGGCCTTCCGAAAGTTCGTGCGGCGCGAGCAAGGCCGCGCAGTCACGGTCGATGGCGCCAGCCAGGGAAAGGGTTTGAAAACAAAGCCGGATGCTGTCGATATCCGGCAGTTGCCGGCGCTGTGCTTCGTTCAGCAGGGCTTGATATTTTTGCTCAAGGTTCATTTGAAGTCACCATATTGTATGGCGGCTAATTATACGCGCAAAGTGTTGCTGGATAAACCCGCAAAACTTGCTGGACGGCAGTGGCTTGATGCCTGCAATCTGTCGACCACGACCGGAGATAGGCGCCCGGACGCATGACGGAGCGTCTGGGCACACCGCATCAACAGGTGGAACAGCCCAGTGTTGCCAGGACGAAATCGGCGCGCTGGGCGACGCTCATGCGTGGCAGTTGCACCAAGGTATAGCCTGCCGCGGGGTAAGCCCGCTGCAGGCGTTCGAATTCTTCCTGCGCGGCGTTCATGTCATGGCGGCGCTCTGCATCCTGCCGGTAAATTTCCGGCCAGGGTGGCGTAAGAAAGACACGGTGGTGATACAGGCAGCCGGTCGCTGATTCCTCGACCGGCGTGCCAGTGCTGGCTTGCAAGGCCGCGGCGAGGTCAATGACGCTGCGATCGAAGAATACCCATTGCGTACTGTCGCGGGGCGCCGTGCGGTGATCCTCGTGTGCAAGGGCAATGGCCCGGTGCAGGAACGCCGCCATATCAATCCAGGGCAGCGCCTGTCCGCCAGTCTGCATTTCTTCCTGGACGATGCGCCGTCCTGCTTCGGGAACGACGGGGTAGCCACGTTGCTTCAGTTCATCGAGCAAGGTGGATTTTCCACCGCCGGAGCAGCCGGAAATAATGACGAAATGGTTCATGGAATGATGGTACCGTTTGAGTTAAGGCGTGAGGATGCCAGCGGACAGATCCGTCCGCCGGGGTGCCTGTGGGGGCGTTTCCGGCAGGTTCGTCCGGGCCTGTGCCGGGCATTGCACGTCGTGTTTGTCGTGAAAACCGATCAATAGGAGACCGTCATGAGCAAAACTACCTTGTATGCAACGTCGGCGACGTCGTCGGGCGATGGCCGCAATGGGCACGTACGCAGTGAAGATGGGCTGCTGGAGCTGGATCTGGCCTTTCCCAAGGAGCTGGGCGGTGCCGGCGGGAAAACGAATCCCGAGCAACTGTTCGGCGCGGGCTATGCCGCGTGCTTCCATTCCGCGCTGAAGCTGGTGGCGTCCAAGGAAAAAGTGGCGCTGGGCGCTTCCACGGTGACGGCGAATGTCAGCCTGCACCCGACGCCGGAGGGCGGGTTCCAGCTGGGCGTGGTGCTGGAAGTCGAAATCGCAGGGGTCAGTCAGGCGGAAGCCGAGGCCCTGGTGGCGAAGGCGCACCAGATTTGCCCGTACTCCAATGCTGTGCGCGGCAATATCGACGTAGCGCTGGAAGTCCGGGCGTCCTGAGACGTCGGCCAGCGGGTTGCGGCCAGTGCATCACGGACAGCGTACCTGCTGTTGACGGCCCGCATCATGCGGGCCGTTTTTCCTGTGTTGGCACCATACCCAGGCGCCTGCCGGAATCAGTGAGGCATCAGTCCGGTATCAGACCAGTGCTCCCAGGACGGAACGGTCGAAATCGTGCAGTTCGTCCGACCGTTCTTCCTTGATCTTCACGACCCACTGCGGGTCGGCCAGGAGTGCCCGGCCGACCGCGATCAGGTCGAATTCGTCACGCTCGAGGCGGCGCAGCAATTCGTCCAGGCCGACGGCGTGGGAGCGTTCTCCCTTGAAGGCCGCCAGGAACTCCCCGGACAGGCCGACCGAGCCGACGGAAATCGTGGGCACGCCGGTCAGTTTTTTGGCCCAGCCGGCAAAGTTCAGCCCCTGTTCGCCATCGACCTCCGGAAATTCGGCTTCCCAGAAGCGTCGTTGCGAGCAGTGCAAGATATCGGCCCCCGCTGCAACCAGCGGCTCCAGCCATTGGGCCATTTCGTCCGGGGTGCGGGCTAACTTGCAGGCGTAGTCTTGTTGCTTCCATTGGCTCAGGCGCAGCAGGATGGGAAAGTCCGGGCCTACCGATTGGCGCACGGCAGCCAGGATATCCGCGGCAAAGCGGGTGCGCTCGCGCAGTGTCGCGCCGCCGTAGCAGTCGCTGCGCTGGTTGGTGGCCTGCCAGAAGAACTGGTCAATCAGATAGCCATGCGCGCCGTGGATTTCCGCGACATCGAAGCCCAGGCGCTTGGCGTCGGCCGCAGCACGGGCAAAAGCGGCAATGGTGTCGGCAATGTCTTCATCGCTCATGGCCACACCATTGGGGTCATCCGGGCCATTGAGGCCGGACGGGCTTTCCACCGGCGCATCTGCCTGCCAGCCGCTGTTGCCGCGGGTGGCGCCCGTGTGCCAGAGTTGCGGCCCCATGCGTCCGCCGGCGGCATGCACGGCGTTGATAACGGCCTGCCACCCGGCCAGCGCCCTGGCACCATGGAAGAACGGAATGCGTGGCTCATTGCGCGAAGCTGGCCGCTCGATGACCGTTCCTTCGGAAAGGATCAGGCCGACGCCGCCTTCGGCACGGCGCTGGTAGTATGCCGCGACATCCGGGCCGGGAACACCTTCGGGCGAGAAGTTGCGTGTCATGGGGGCCATGACGATGCGGTTGGGGAGTTGCAGGGATTTGTACTGGAAGGGGCGGAACAGAACGTCTAAGGCGTGCTTCGACATGGAACGACGACTCCAGATAAAGGGGCTGATGACTCTCCGCCGGACGGTTGGCCGACGGACAGGGATGGTCCAGTATATATTTGCTACCTGATTTCGAAAACGCACCAATATTCGCCCAAGTATCCTTATGGAAACTCCTGCCCGTCTGCCTGCGAAAGTTTTTTCTTCCTCTTGCGCAACCCGTGTGCTGTTTGATCAGTTGGCCGATAAGTGGTCGATGATGATATTGACGGTCCTGCATGATGGGCCGCATCGTTTCAATGCAATCATGCGACGCATCGAAGGTATCACGCAGAAAGCCTTGACTCACTGCCTGCGGCGCCTGGAACGCAACGGCATGGTGGAACGGCGGGTGTTGCCGACCTCGCCGGTAGGCGTGGAATACCATCTGACCCCGCTGGGGGATTCCTTGTTGAAGCCGGTGCGTGCGTTGTATGGCTGGATGCTGAACCACCTGGATGAGGTCGAGGCTGCACGTGTGGCGTATGAGGCTCGCACAGCTGTTGTGGCGTCGGGGGGACCCCAGTCGCCCGAGCCGCAGGAAGCCTAGGCGGCGTCTAGGGCCGTGCCGGATGATCCGCCGGGGATCAGGGCCGGCGTCGTCCGGCGACTTCCCACAGCCCAGGCAGAAAGCACTCCGCGACCAGCAGTGGTTCCTGCTGCACTCGGAAGACGGACCGTCGGGCCAGCAGCAGGCCTACCTGGCCAGCGAGTTCAGCCAACGGGTGCCCCTGGCCTGGCCGTGCATATGCGAAGGGCGTGCGGGTAATGCGGGGGGCTTCGTAGAGCAATACGCCCAGGGGCGTGTCGCTGAGCGTGCGGATGTCGCGCCAGGCGTGGGCATCAGGGATATCTGGCGTCAGGCTGCGGCCGATGACGGCGTGCGTACCATCGACACTCATCAGCACTTCACGCAACCAGCATTGGCTGTCTGTGCCTATGCCCAGCGCTTGCGCCTCATCTGGATTCGGGTGGGCGCAGCCTTCATGCAGAATCTCCAGATGGAATGCACCCAGGGCGCGCAAGGCTCGGGTCAGCGAGCCCGGTAAAGGCAGCCATTGCGCCTGCAGGTCGGAGAGAGGAAAGGGAAGGCAGGTGTTCCACACGGAAGAATGAGTGTTTGTTCTTGCGCCCAGGTAAGCCTGGAAGTGGCCGGCGCGTGATGAGTGCAAGATTTGTCACCAAGAGGGTTCAAGGACGCAGGCGATTGTACTAGCATGAGCGCAATAGCCCGGCTGGCTGTGACTGCCCGCGCGCCGGTGGCAACGCCGGTTTTCATGCTGCTTGCTTTTCACGCTGGTTTCATTTGTCGCTGACTCGAACAGGAATCCTTATGTTGCTCGACGCCCAACATTCCCAGGTAGTGCTGGTGGATTATCAGCAGAAGCTGATGCCCGTGATTTTCGAAGCAGATTTCGTGGTGGCCAATGCCTTGCGCCTGGCGAAAATCGCGCAGTTGCTGCAAGTGCCTGTTTGGGGCACGGAGCAGATCCCGGCCAAGTTGGGCCACAACGAGCCGGAGTTGCGCGAGCTGTGCCTGCATACGCTTGAAAAGACCCATTTCAGTGGTGTACCGGATGGCTTGCTGGATGTTCTGCGCGGCGAACCGGCAGCGTGCGGGCGTAGCGGCAAGGCATCTGCGAACCAGGCCTTGCCGGAACGCTCCAGCATTGTCGTGGCAGGTTGCGAAACCCATATCTGCCTTATGCAAACAGCCCTGGACCTGTTGTCCGCCGGGTTGGAGGTCTGGGTGGTGACGGATGCCTGCAGTTCACGTACGGAGCGCAACCGTGATGCTGCATTTGATCGGCTGGCCGCAGCCGGTGCCGAGCTGACGACAACGGAAATGGTTGCGTTCGAATGGATGCGGGACAGTGCCCATCCAGCTTTCCGCAACGTGCAGCGCCTGATCAAGTGATGGTGCCTGCCGGCGAGCTTCAGTATTTGCAAAGGCTGCGCAGGGCCTGAACCGGCGTGACCATCCAAATTTTTCCCGAGGCCAGCGATGACGACATCGGTGCACACCGTCAACATTTCCATTAATTCATCCGATTGGCGTGGCCAGGCCCTTTCCAATTTCGGTCTGTCGCCATTCATTTTCCAAGGCAAGCTTTTTGCATCCATCGAGGGTTTCATTCAGGGGATCAAGTTTCCCGAATCAGACGCGCGTCGGGAGCAGGCGTTTCGCCTGAGCGGATGGGAAGCAAAGCAATTGGGGGATACCGCCGATCGTAGCGGTGCATATTGGAACGGCGGCTGCCTTGCCTATGGCTCCAGCGGGCATCATCAGCTGATCGGTGACGCCATCAGGGCACGTATCGAACAGTCGCCTGGTTTGCAGGAAGTGCTGCGCTCCACTGCGGGTGCGGAGCTGGTGCACGTGACCGGGCATGTGGAGTCGCCGACCACGTCTCTGCCGGCAACGGTTTTCCTGCAAATCCTCAATGAGCTCCGGGCAGGCCTGTTGCGGCGGTGACGCGCAGCGTGGGGATGCTTGTCGCCGACGTGCGTGATTGGGTGTTGTAGGGCGTGGCCGCTTAGCCGGCGCTGTGTGCTTGCTGCCGGGCCTCCTGTCGAGCGCAGGAAACACGGATGCCCTCATGCAATAGCCCCAGCGTGTTGCGGAACACCTGGGCTGGGTCTATGTGGCTTAGTTGCGATGCAATTTGCTGTGTCAGCGGATAGCGTTCCGCAGGCAGCCCGGCAATGTCCGTGAGCTCTTCCGGTGTGGCACTGCGCGTCAGGCCGCCGATCTCCGCCATGGCTAGGCCGTAGACGGTCGAATACCAGCCCAGGCAGACGTCCGGCAGGCGTATGTCGGCCACCCCAGCTTGCGCATGGGGGCGGCGCTGGCATATGTGTTTTTCGTGACCTTTGGCGCGGTGGGTACCTATTTGCTGGATGTTGCCTTTTTTGACAAGGCCGGCATCCTGTTCTGGGGGGGACAGCGCCGGGCTGCGCAAGTTTTTCTATCTGATGTTGATTGTGGCGTCTATCGTGGTGCTGAAGCTGGCAGGCTGAGATCCTCTGGGTGAGCTGCCGGATTCAGCAAGTCCAGGTAGGCGCCTTGTACCAATTGGTGGGCGGTTATCCCCAGTGTTTCCATCAGGCGCCGGGCTTCGGCAATGCCGTCAAGTTCATTTTCCTGTTCGCCCAGCACGACTTCCAGTTCCAGGAAATCACCAAGCGCATCGACGTGGTCGAGATGAATGCGGGTGCGGCCCGCAAGCAGCAGGATTCGCTCTTTTACCACGCGTCCCAGAACGCCATGCGCCGCACTCAGCACCTGGCGCAGGGACTGTGGCTCCGAGGTTGGGGTAATCAGATAGAACGAGGCTTTCGGGCCGGCTTGGTCGGCACGCTGGTAGAAGATCAATTCCCCGTGTCCGTCAGCGAACTCCCGTAGTTTCAGTCGGCCGTTCCGGCAATGAAAAAACGTGTCGTCCTGATGGATCAGGCTGGGCTTGGTGGTGGCCACTGAACGTGCCAGTGGCAGCACGTCGGCCACGCTGATAATGCGGGCCTTGATTTCGATATTGCGTGCCATGAGGTAGGGCCTTGATGGCGTTAGACAATATCGTCGACGACGCCGCCATCCACGCGCAGGGCGGCACCCGAGGTGGCACTTGCCTGCACGGAGCAAACGTAAACGACCATGTTGGCGACTTCCTCAACCGTGGCCGCACGCTGGATGATGGAGCTGGGGCGGTGCGTCATGACGAATTCGCGGGCCAGGACTTCCAGCGGCTTGCCGGTGCGCGCCACTTCGTCCTTCATCATTTCCGCAAAGCCGTCGGAAAGCGTGGGCCCGGGCAATACGCTGTTCACGGTAACACCGGTGCCTGCCATGCGTTTGGCCAGGCCGCGTGCAAGAGACAGCTGGGCAGTCTTGGAAACGCCGTAGTGCACCATGTCCGCCGGGATATTGCGGGCGGATTCCGAGGCAATGAACACCACGCGTCCCCAGCTTTTTTCTGCCATGGCAGGCAAGAGTGCGCGCGATAGGCGCACGCCGCTCATTACATTGGTCTGCCAGTATTCTTCCCAGATATCATCACCGGTTTCGAAAAAGTCGCGCGGTCCGTAAATGCCGGCGTTGTTGACCAGGATGTCCACATGCGAAGGCAGGCCATCCAGCAAGGTCTGGACGCCGGCGGCATCCCCCAAGTCGGCGGCAACGCCATGCAGGCGAGCCTGGGGCAGGGCGGCCTGCAGACGTTCACGGGCGCGGGAAACACTGGTGGCGCTGCGGCCATTGATGATGACGCTGGCGCCGCTGGCTGCCATCCCGTGGGCGATGGCGAAGCCGATGCCGCCGGTAGATGCGGTAATCAGGGCGGTTTTGCTGGAAAGGTCAATATTCATTTGCAGTGTGGCTCCGAGCGTGCAGGATGGGATGGGTGCCTGCCATGCCAAGCGGGCACGGGTACACCGCGGAATGCGGCGGGAGCGTGTCTAGGCCGACAAGGGGGCGCGCTGCCACCAGGCTTGCGGGCAGGCCTGGCGGCAGATGGAATCAGGGTTCAGCATAGCAGCTTGAAGCCTATTCCGAATCGTGTCGTAACGGGTATCGGTGCGACCAGGCAACGAGCCCGCTTGTTTCAATCGTCAGTCTTTTTCATACCTCCGTTTGTCTCTATCAACTGCCGCAGCGCTTCATGCTTCACCTGCAGGATGTCGAACAGCCCCAGTGCTTGCAATGCAGGCAGGGCAGCAATCATGTCGCGCTGCGCCTCGGCGCGTTCGGCGGCAGGTTTATTCGGGTCCAGCCAGAGCTTGGCATTGACGAGAAACGCACCGACACTGCCTTTGCGGATCATCACGCCACAACGCTCGACCTGGTTCTGATGATCGGGAAGAATATCTTCGGCTCGCATGTTCTGCTCCTGTAAAAACAACAAAGCGATACCGGCATCTTAGGCATGATGAGCAACATAAAATACGCTATAACTGACCAAAGATATTCTTTTTTGGCCAATATCCTTTGACAATGATTCGTTTGCCGCGGCCCGTTACGACAGGCCTGCCCTTGGTCGCAGCACAGATGGCTGATGCCCCTGCCGGTCCCTTGCTGGTCGCGGGGGCACAACATGCAGGCGTTGGCCGTGCCACGCCGTGGCACCGGCATGCGCGTGGACAATTGCTGGGGGCCACGCAAGGCCTGTTGGCTTTGGAAACCGGGCAGGGGAAATGGGTGGTGCCTGCGAATGGCGCGATATGGATTCCGCCGGGCATGCCGCATGGCCTGCAGTCGCACGGGCCGTTTGCCGGCTGGAGTGTCTATGTGCGTCCGGACGCATGCCTGGGCTTGCCTGCGCAGGTCGGTATGTTTCGGGCATCCGGCTTGCTGCGAGAAGCGATCTTGCGTGCCGCGCAGTGGTCCCTGCCTGCCGGCCCGGAAAGTGTGCTGGATGCCGTTCAACAGCGCCTGGCAGCGGTCATTCTGGATGAAATGGCGGGGCTGCCCGCTGCGCCATTGGGTTTGCCCATGCCGCAGCAGGCACCCTTGCTGAACATTGCCCGGGCGTTGTTGGCGCAGCCGGGGGATGAGCGCAGCATGGCGCAATGGGCCCAATGGGCAGGCATTGCGCCGCGCTCGCTGACGCGGCATTTCACTCGGGAAACCGGCTACAGTTTTGCCGCGTGGCGCCAGCGCCTGCGGCTTTTGTGTGCCCTGGAAATGCTGGCTGCGGGCCGGGGCGTCACCGCCATTGCGTCGGAACTAGGCTATGCCAGCACCAGTACTTTTATAGCCCTCTTCAAGCGCAGTTTTGGTACGACACCCGGGCGCTATCTGGAAGCCGCGCCCACCTGAAGCGGGAGGCTGTGGCGTTCCTCTGCACGCAGGGTCAATACCTGTACGCCGGTGCTTGTCACCGCAACGGTATGTTCGAACTGCGCCGATAACTTGCCGTCAGTGGTCACGACCGTCCAGCCGTCTTCCTCGGTACGGACATTGCGTCGGCCTTCGTTGATCATCGGTTCGATCGTAAACACCATTCCCTCGCGCAGCAGCAGGCCGGTGCGTGGCTGCCCCCAATGCAGCACCTGGGGAGGTTCATGCATCTTGCGTCCGATGCCATGGCCGCAGTAATCCCGCACCACACTGTAGCCATGGCGGCGTGCGTGCTGGCTGATCGCATGACCGACATCGCCCAACCGCGCGCCGGGGCGCACTGCGGCAATTCCTTTCCACATCGCTTCGTAGCTCACCTGCACCAGGCGCCTGGCGGCGGGGGCAACCTCGCCTATGCAATACATCTTGCTGGAATCGGCAATGAAACCGTTTTTCTCCAGCGTGATATCGAAATTCACGATATCGCCATCCTGCAGCAAGTCCGTCATGGCGGGAACACCGTGGCACACCACTTGGTTGCGTGAAGCGTTCAGCGCATAGGCATAACCGTACTGCCCCTTGCTGGCCGGCCGGGCCTGCAGGTCGCTGACAATGAAACGGTCCACCATATTATTGACCTGCATGGTAGACATGCCGCGTAGGGGCAGGGTATCCAGGTAGCCGAACACTTGGGCCAGCAAGCGGCCGGACTCGGCCATCAGTGCAATTTCCTCGGGTGATTTACTCATGTCAGGGGTTCCTGGAATGTCGGGTATTCCTGAATGGATTGGAGGCAGGTGTGAACCGGTGGGAAAGTTACAGGTGCCCAAATTCCCGGCGTCGCTATGCCGGTTTGCAGGAAGGGTTTATATGAAACGTATATGAATCATATCATTCTGTTCGGCGGAGGGGGGAAGGAGAGCAAACTGTGCTGCTGGTGAGGAAACACGGTCTATGGGACAGGACGGGCGTGGGAAGGCTGAGCCGGATTTATCGCAGCTCATGTATCGGCGGTTTCAGTAGGAGGCTTTGTCGCAGACAACAAAAAAGCCACCGCATCGGGTGGCTTCAATGTCCTGATTTAACAGGGGAAATTCTGGTGGCGCATCCCTGATGAATGAGCCTCTGGCCTGATTTCCATTGAAAATCAATGGGTTAAACGGTGTTCTGTCTTGGTTCTGGGTTGAAAAAGTGGGACACCAAGTGGGACACCACTATAACATACTGATAAACTGATAGGTAAAAACTATTAATAATTGTAATTAAATAGTATATATATTAAGAATTAAATTAATGTAAATAATAAAGAATATATTTATATATAAAAGTATTTTTTAATCCCTTTACCCAAGTCCTTCGGCCTAATGGGTAAAGGGATTCCCTAGTCGGCTTGTGTTTTTAAGCAGACTTAAGGAAACCCTTTACCCATTAGGCCGAAGGAAAGTCCTCCGGCATTTAGGGTCTTGTAGACATTAAAGAGTTGCTACAAGTTAACAGATTCCGTTTTTTAAACTCCTGTGCTACTTCACAGTCCAGCGTCCCTCTGTCTTGGTTGAGACTGCCTTTTTGCTGGTCCTCGTTTTAAGGCTTCATTTTTGGCATACTTCCCTTTACTCTCTCGTTTGGTTGGTTGTTTTCCAACTGATTGATTTTCGAGTTTTTCTACCAAAAACTGTTATGTTATCTATTAATTTTTTGTTATCTGCTTGAAGTGCTGTCTCTCAGCCTTTCGCTCTGTCATCAAGCAAAACCAAAAAATGAACTAACTGGAAGTAAACAAACCGGGTGAGAAATATAACTCAGACGTATATTTTACTTCTAACATTATTAATATAATAAATTAAAAATCAATGTCAAATAAAAAACCCACCTAAATGGATAAGTGGGTTTTTATTCTGCTAGTGTTAGAAGTAATACGTCAGGATTGGCATAGGCAGAACTATGATTGACAATTAAATAATACCAAATAAAAAAATATTGTCAAGAAATAAATTAAATAAAAAGACCTATATATTTATTTAAGTGTTTTTTATTTAATTTATGCCAATAACTTGGAAGCTTGGTGGCTTGGCAATAGAAATCAATTATTAGAATAATAATTGATTTGACAAGGTGCGGAACGTAGTTCTGCGTTGTTGTTGTTTTTGTTTTTCCACGAAGTGGCCGCGTATCTCGTAGAGATACATAGTCGGTCACTATGTATTTCAGCAGTTTTTTTGTTGTTGTTTTTTTGACTGCCAGAATAAACCCGCTATAACTTAATTATGTTTAGGGGAAATTATGGCAGGCTATCAGTTTATTCACATAGAAAGCTATGCTCGTTTTGGGTCAGAGAGGAAAGATCCAAAGTCTGGCAAGATAAATAAAAAGTGGTCTATAAGAGATATAGTTGCAGAAGCAAGAAGGGAGCAGGGGGCAATTTCACATATAGAAATGCCACAGGAAATTGACTCAGGTTTGGTTTTTGGTATGCCATTACTTGAGCTTGAAAAAGTTGCTACTGACTGGGGGGATACTTCAAAAGATAAAACAGGCAAGAAATTAAGAAAGGATGGACATTGTTTGTTGGCTGGTGTGATATCTTTGCCTGACAGTGAAAAAGGGGATTGGGAAAAGTTTAAGACTAAATCTGTTGAGTGGCTTCAAAAAAACTATGGGGATAGGCTTAAAACTGTTGTTGAGCATTTGGATGAAAGTCATCCCCATATACATTTTTATGTTGTTCCTCGTCCTGGTGAAACTTTTGAGACTATCCATGAGGGACAGGCAGCAGCAAAAAAGGCAGCAGCCCAGGGAAAGGTTAAAGGTGAGCAGAATCAAGCCTATATCGAGGCTATGAGGGGCTTCCAGGATGCTTTTGCTAGTGTTGCTCAAAAGTTTGGGTTGGCAAGGCTTGGACCAGGTAGAAGAAGGCTCACACGTGAACAGTGGAAGGCTGAACAAATTCAGGCTGAGGCATTAAAAAGGGCCAGAGAAAAAGCCAATAGAATATATAAAGATGCCAAGAAAAAGGGTGTTGAAGATAGTAAAACAGTTGGTTTTTTAGATAAAGTAAAGTTGAGCTGGCATCAGCCATCAAATGAACTCAAAAAAGAAAATGAAGAATTAAAGAAGAAAAATGATGAATTAGAGTTTAAGGCAGAGGAAGCAGAAAAAAAGCAAGTTCCTCAATAGCAAGAGCACTACAAGAAATACGAAAGACTGAAAAATTAAAAGAAGAATTACAAGAAAACAAGAATCAAAGAAAAACAATAGAGGAGGAATTGAAAGAAAAAAACAGGAAGCTGTTAGACATATACCACAAACAACAACAGCAAGAAAAAAGACAAAATCAGCCTAATAAAAGATTTAGCATGTAAAAAAGCCCCAATAGTGGGGCTTTTTTGTTAGTAGGTTGGAAAATTAATTCCCTTGTATTCTAAATGATCTATTACTTCTTTCAGTACTGTGATTGGTTTTTGTTGTTGGTAAACTGAAAAGTGAGCAGATGAGAAATCAACTTTTGACTGCTCGTAATGCCCAACCAAGCTTTGTAGAATGGCTGGGTGGATATTTAGATAAGTCATTCTATTGATAAATGTTGATCTAAATGAATGAAATTTTTTTTGTGGATTGTTGATCTTCAGTTTGACGAGATAATCCTCGTTGAACCTTCTTGATGTGTTTTTGGCATATCCACTTTTTGCCGTAATCAGGTGTGGGAAAATTAGACCTGATTTAATGCCTTGAATGTATTTGAAAAAACCCAATTCAATTAGTTTTTTGTGGATTGGTACTTTCCTGACACTGTTGTCATTTTTGACCCCTGTGTCATCTTGTTCTGTGATATCAAAATACCAGATGTTATTTTCTTGTTTGATGTTTTCAACAGTCAAAGATGCCAGTTCTCCAATTCTTGCCCCTGTGAAGATGGCAAGCATTGGAAGCCAATAAAAATCAGTCTTTATTTTTCTATGTGCTGATGCATACCAAAAATAATCATCTTTTGAATTGAAAATCAATTTCAATTCATCATCAGAAAATGCTTGGTAAGAGTTGACTTGTCTTTTTCTGCCTTTTTTACTGATAGCAAGTTTTTCAAATGGGTTTGATAGTGTGTAATATTTACTTGTTATGGCATAATTAAATAAATCATTAAAGAATGATATTGATTTATTGATTCTGGCAGTTGTTAATCCATTGCTGATGAGTCTTTGTTTGTATGAGATTGCTGTCTCATCAATAATAGACAATATATCAGGATCATTGAAAAGCAACTCAAATTCTTTGAATTTGCTTTCTTTTTCTTGAATTGTTTTATCCCTATTGGTTAATTTTTTTTCTTCAAGATAGAACGAAACAACTTCACTGAATTTTTTTGATTGTTGTCGTGGTGGTGTGATTTGTGTGACTGCTTGACTTACAGTGGGGGCTTGATAGCCTGTTCTGGTCAAGAGTTCAAGGGCTTTGAGTAGATCACTATTGTCCCTTTCACTGCCATCACTTTTAAAGATGCCTCTGCTTGTGTCAATTTCAAGTCTTCTAATGTTTTTCAGGAAGAGATCATCAGGCATGGCTCTGCTCATCAATAGGGGTATAGCCCTGATGATAGCTTCAGTTTTGTCTTTTGTATGAAGGCTGATGACCTTATCGCTGGTTTTGGTCTTCACTCGCCAGTAGTAAACGCCATGCCTGGACTTTTTGAGGTGTGGTATGTGAACCATGTTGGGTCTGTTGTGGGACACCAAGTGGGACACCGAATGAAAAAAGCCCCTGATTTCTTCAATGAAATCAAGGGCTTAGGGTATTTGGTGGCGCATCCCTGATTCGAACAGGGGACCTGCGGATTATGATTCCGTCGCTCTAACCGGCTGAGCTAATGCGCCTTTCCGTCACTGCCGTGCTTATTCATTACGGTAGTGGAAAACAGACGCGCATTCTAGCACGGAATTTTTATTCTTGTGCAAGCCCCGTTTTTTTCAGGGAGCGGGGCGCTGTCGGACTCAGGCAGCGTCCATGCCGTGACGCTGTTTGGTGGCGCGCGTTGCGTCCGAGGCCAGGTAGTCCAGCAGCTGGCGGCAGGCCTCGGCTTGCCGGGAACTGGCAGCGATGCCTCCAGAGAAGGTGGTGACAATGGCAATGTCGTCCGGCAGCGCGCCAAGGATGTCTATGCCTTCCAGTGGCAGGAGTTCGCTCAGTTGCTGGAAGCCGAGCTCGACTTCGCCTTTGGCGACCAGGCTGCCCACTGGCACGCCCGGAGGTGCCTGAACGATGCGGTCCTTGATGACGTCGGCGATGCCCCATTGTTCGAAGCGCTTTGCCAGTTGCACGCCGCTGGGACCAGTGGAATAGCTCAGGCTGCCTGCGGCCAGGACGGCTGCGCGTACGGCGGCTTCGCTGCTGATATCCGGATGGTTGGCGCCGGCACGGACGGCGACGGCGGTGCTGGAGCGCACGAGATCGGTACGGGTACCAGCCACGATGTGTTGCTTGCCTATCAGTTTGTCGATGGCATCGGCGGCCAGGACGACCACGTCGAAGCTTTCTCCGGCTTCCACGCGTTGTGCAGCGGTAACGCCGCCCACGGATTCGACTCGCACGGCGATGCCGGTTTGTCGTTCAAAGTCCGCGGCCAGATCCTGCAGGATGGATTTGGTCGCCATGGAGGAAATCAGATGCAGGGATGTCGCCATGGTGATGTCTGTTCGTCTCTTGGGTGATGGTCTGTGCGGCTGCCAGTCCTGCCGCAGGGGGAGGGCAACAGCATAGCGCAACTTGAATCGGATTCCACGAAAAAAGGGCCGGCTTTGCGGCACGGCCCGTGCGGCTGAACAGGCTTGGGTTCCTGTCAGGGTTTGGTTTCGGTTTGGGGGATGGGCACCAGGTGGCCATCGGCCGAGATGCGTATGGATCGGCCCGCGCACCAGCCGGCGTAGATCAGGGTGGCGCTCAAGGCGCAGCAGACCAGCAGCGGCATGCTCCAGTTGCCGGAGGCATCATGGATGCTGCCCAGCAGGCTGGGGCCGGTGCAGGCCAGCAGATAGCCGGCGCTTTGCGCCATGCCCGAGAGTGACGCCGCCTGGCCTGCGGTGCTGACGCGGGTGCCCATGAAGGAGAGCGCCAGGATGAAGACACCGCCGTTGCCCATGCCGAAGAGGGTGGCCCAGAAGGTGCTCCAAGATGGGAATAGCCACAATCCGGCCAGGCTGAACAATGACAGGCTGCTGATGGCGACGGCCAGCTTGCGCTGGTCCGAGCTGCGGCGCACGATGGGCATCATCAGCAGGCCGATGATGGAAGCGCCGAATTGCATGATGCCGTGGGCCGCGCCGGCTGCGGCCGGAGTGTAGCCGGCATCGTGCATGATCGCGGGCAGCCAGCTCATGACGGAATAGAACAGGAAGGAGTTCATGCCCAGGAAGAATGTGACCTGCCAGCTGATGGCATGGCGCCAGACCGGCGTGCGTACCTGATTGGTGGCGGGGCCGGCAGCGGCTTGCTCGCGGGGGCGGCGTGCCAATGGCAGCCAGCCGATCAGGCTGATGGCAGGGATCAGCCCGGTGCACAGCAAGGCGAAGCGCCAGCCCAGGCCGGTGATGTCTGCCAGGGGGATGGCGATGCTGGAACTGAAGGCAGCCACTGTGCCCATGGTCAGCGCATAGACAGAGGTGAGGACGGCGATCTGGCCGGGGAAGTCTCGCTTGAGCAGGCTGGGCAGAAGTACGTTGCCGATGGCGATGCCGATGCCGATGGCGCTGGTGCCGGCAAACAGCAAGGGCAGCGGGCCGGCGGAACGGACTACCACGCCCAGCAGGATCAGGAAGAGAGCGCCGACCAGTGCGCGCTCCAGGCCGACGCGCCGCGCCAGCAAGGGAGCCAGGGGCGAGACGATACCGAAGACCAGCAGCGGGATGGCGGTAATGGTGCCAGCGGTGGCGGCATTCAGGCCAAAGCTTTCCTGGATCTGTGTCAGTAGCGGCGCCAGCGCCGTCATGGGGGCGCGCAGGTTGCAGGCAAACAGCAGGATGCAGATGACGAGCAGCAGGCGGCCGCGCGAATCCGGGTCCTGGCTGCTGGAGAATTGGGCAAAAAGGCGCCGTATGCGGCTTGAGGATTGCAGCGATTCAGGCGTAGTAGACATGGAACAGTATTCACAAAAGAAGGGGGATCAGCTTGTGGAATACTCTACCTTGTATTCTGCTGCCTGGATTTCGATAAAATGACTTTCAATATCTAAAAACTGCCATATCGGCGGTGGCCTGAACCGTTACCTGGCGGCAGGCGGCTGTGCCTATGGTTTGGTGTTCCTGATCAGGGGATCTTCCTGGTGGGATCTTCGGCAGGGGCCAAGGATGGGAAATGTATTGTCCACGATATTTCGATCCCGATGATGCATCTGGCGCGTTGAGCGCCTTGCGCCTGGACGTCGATGGCCAGGAGCAGGAGTTGCCTTTGCACCGCCACCGCAAGGGGCAACTGGTGCTGGCGCTGAAGGGAGCGGTGGTTTGCCGCGAGCCCCGCGGGTTCTGGATGCTGCCTGCCAATAGCGCCATGTGGATTCCAGGCGGCGTGGCGCACAGCAATCGCGCGCTCGGCGAGACGCAGGTCTATTTCCTGTTTGTCGAACCGTGCGCCGTGCCCATGCCGGCGCACTGCTGCATGCTGGGCATGACGCCGCTGGCGCGCGAGATGGTGCTTTACCTGGCCGATGGCCGAGCTGGCGAACCGGATAGCGCGGTGCGCCAGAGTTTCGTGCAGGTGTTGCTGGACCAGCTTTCCCGTCTGCCGGTGCAATCTCTGTATTGTCCGGTTTCTGACGATGGGCGTTTGCAGTATATTGCGCGATCTTTGCTGGCCGATCCCGGGGATCGGAGTACGCTGCCACAATGGGCGGCCCGGGTGGCGATGAGCGAGCGCACGCTGGCGCGGCGCACGCGGGAGCTGACGGGCATGACCTTTGGCCGCTGGCGCCAGCAATTGCAATTGCTGCACGCGGTGCAGCGTTTGTCGGTGGGGGCTTCGGTGCAGGCCGTGGCCGCAGAGCTGGGCTATGAGTCCGTTCACGCCTTCATTACCATGTTCAAGGGGCGTATCGGCCAGTCGCCAGGACGTTTCAGCCTTGACCGGCGGATGGGAGACGCAGCATGAGTTTCAAGGTTTTCGATCTGGAGTGCAACCAGGGCCACGTTTTCGAGGGCTGGTTCCGTTCGCATGATGACTACGCCGCGCAGCAGGAGAAGGGCATGGTGCAGTGCCCGGTCTGTCAGAGCACGGCGGTCAGTCGTCGGCTGTCTGCCCCCAGTGTGCACACGGCCAAGCGTACCGGCGCTTCATTGCCTGCGGCCGGTGCCAATGAATCCGAGCAGCAGCGCATGGCCAGGGAAATCTTTGCACGCGTGCGTGATCACTTGCGCCAGGTTGAAAATGTGGGTGACGATTTTGTCAGCGAAGCGCGCCGAATTCATGCGGGAGAGGCGGCGGAGCGCCCGATACGTGGAACGGCGACGGCAGCCGAGCGCCAGGAATTGGCCGAGGAAGGGATAGAAGCGCTGGCGGTGCCGTTCCCCCTTGATGACGACGCCTTGCACTGAGGCGCCGCGTAACAGGTGTACAGGCGAGGCAGCAAGGCAAAGGAAACGCCAGGATGGCCTCCTGGTCGGAGGCCGTATCCTGGCGCAAGAAGGGTCTGAAACCTTGGCGGCCCGGTTTGTTGCGGGCTTGGGCTTCAGGTTTCGGATTTAGTCTTCGTGGGTGTCGTGGGTGGCAGTCTTGCCGGGTTTCCAGTAGCCGGAAGCGCGTATCCACTTGGCAGATGCGGCGCGCTCGCTGACGAGGTACTGGCGCAGGGTCTTGGCCGTTGCGCTTTCGCAAGCGACCCAGGCGTAGTAGTCGCCAGCGGGGAAGTCCAGCGATTGCAGGCTGCGCAGCAAGGCGTCACTTTGGCCGGCCGGCGCACCGCGGCGGAAGGCCCAATGCACTTCGGCCTGGGCTCCTGCATGCAGCGGCAACTGATGTTCTTCCGAATCGACCTCGATGACCGCAATCGCGCGGGCGCCGGCGGGCAATTCTTCCAGGCGGCGGGAAATGGCTGGGATGGCGGTTTCGTCACCGACCAGCAGGTGCCAGTCGAAATTCACCGGAACGATGAAGGAACCACGCGGGCCGGCAATGCCCAGCAAGTCGCCGGGTTCGGCCTTGCGTGCCCAGTCGGTAGCAACGCCTTCTTCATGCAGCGCGAAATCAATGGTCAGCAGGCGCTTGTTGGCGTCAAAACTGCGTGGCGTGTAGTCACGTGCCAGCGGACGTTTGCCTTCCGGCCAGGAAATGCCTTCTTCGGTGACGGTCGGGCGTGGGATCTCGCCGGTTTCAGGGTCCGGAAAGATCAGCTTGGCGTGGTCGTCGAAACCCGGGCTGGAGAAGCCTTGCAGTTCATCGCCGGTAAAGGTCAGTCGCAGCATGCTGGGCGTCAGCAGTTCACGGCTGGCGACCTCGACCAGCCGGAAGCGCAGCGGATGGCGCTGACGTTGGGGTTTGCGGTCGTCGGTGTTGGGAGTTGCAGTGATGGAATTCGTCACGTGATTGCCTTGTGTGAAATAGCAGGACAAAACAATAAAGAAAGGGATTCAGGCGGGGCGCCGCATGTGCGAAGCAGGAGCGTGGTAGCCGGATGATGGCCGGCTGGTGCGTGATCTGCGGGCCTGATGCTCCGCCTGCTTGCCGCCGTGGCGGAAGGCGCGGCGCGAGACGCGTGCCGCGCCTGTAGGAGCAATGCATAACACTAACAGTTATTCTTATTCTCGTCCCCATTGACCCATGCTTGCGAGGGGTACGGAGTTGTTTCGCTGCGTATCAGGCGTGTGTTCTGGTTCAGCGTTTTGGCAGCAGCGAGCGGGGGTCCACGACCCGCCCGTCCTGACGCACTTCGAAATACAGCGAGGGCTGGGTGGTTTCGGTTTGTCCCATCTCAGCGATGGTTTGGCCCTGACGGACCGTGGCGCCTTCGCGCACCAGCAGCTTGCGGTTGTGCGCATAGACGCTCAGGAAACCATTGGCGTGCCTGATGATCAGCATGTTGCCGTAGCCGCGCAGGGTGTTGCCGGCATAGGCAACGGTGCCGGCAGCGGCGGCCACGATGGGCGTGCCTGCGGTATTGGCAATGGTGATGCCGTTAGAACGCGCCTGGCCGAATTGTCGGATGATGTTGCCGGGAGCGGGCCAGACCAGGGAGATTTTCTTGGTCGGGGCGGTGGACGCCGAGCTGCCGCTGGGACGGCTGGTGTTGCTGGTTGCTGGTGCCGTGGCGGTGCCTGATGTTTTGCCGCCGGTACTGGCGCCGCCGGCACTGCTAGCAGGAGCCGTAACGCGCAGCATCTGGCCGACATGGATCTGATTCGGGTTGGACAGATTGTTCCAGCGCACCAGGCTGGAAACACTTTGCTTGTTGGCGCGCGCGATCTTGTTGAGCGTGTCGCCGGGCTGGACGCGATAATGCCCGGCAGGCACCGGGCCGCTGGCTGTATTCGAGCCGGTCGTGCCGCAAGCCGCCAGCACGGCGGTGGCGAGCAAGGCTGCCATCAGCTTGGGGCGGAGCAAGCGCAGGCGGGACAGGAATACAGGGGAAGTCCAGAATGTCATGGCGCAGCCAGCGACGGCATGGTTGAGTAACCCGTACAAGAGTAACAAGGCCCGCCATACTCGTGCAATGTATGGCGGGCCGGGCTGTTTTCCAGGTGTTACCGTCAGGCCGCCGCGGGTTGCGGTGGGTGGTTCGGATGCCCTGGGCCGTCGGGGTCGTTGTCGGCCTCCGGGCGTCCGCGCAATGGTGCCAGGCCGAGTGCCAGCCGCAATCGCTGGCAATCCGGGTTGGGGCTGCCGTCTGCCTCCCAGAGGCTGAATTCGCGGCAGGGGCTGGGGCGCTGGGAGTAGATGGCACAGGATATGCCTGGTTCGCCCACGGTGCCCTGCAAGGCCACGCAGCGTACGGGGGCGTGCTCGGTACCTTTCATGCAGACGCGATGCGGCGTGACGGGCGTGGTCAGTTCAGCCGGTACCCAGCCGCCGTTGGGGCCGTCGAGTTCGCCGAAGTAGAAAGAGACGCGGAAATGGGAGCAGCAGGCGCCGCAGTGCAGGCAGGGGTTGCTGTCGGGGTTGTCGTCGCGGAATTCCGATGGAGCGAGATCGGGCAGCGGTAGCGGCGTGTAGGTGAAGCGATTGCTCATGATCGGTAAGGCGCCAGCCCTGCAACTGCCCGTGCGCCTGGGGTAGACGGGAGCAGATTTTATTGCGAGGCGCCTTGCCGGAAAATATTTTTCTGCATCGCCGCCAGGGAGATGTGTGCGGTCGCCGCAACACTCCCTGGCGGAGCGGCCTGGCGCCTGGGCGCCAGCCGAATTCAGGCGGTATTTAGATCAGGCCGAGCCAGCGCCAGTAGGTCATGCCGAACAGCAGCATCAGCAGGTAACCGACGATGGTGATGATGATCCCTACCTTGGCGAACTGACGGGCATTGAAGGTATCGGTGCCCAGGCACACCATGTTCTGCGGCGCGTTGATGGGCAGGATGAAGCCGTAGCTCACGACAAAGCCCAGCAGCATTGCCATGCCCAGGCGGTTGAATTCGCCAGGCAGGGTTTGCAGCACGGTGATGAGGATGGGCAGCATCGCGGATGTCAGTGCGGTGGCGCTGGCGAAGCCCAGGTGGATGACGATCAGGAAGGCCGCCAGAATGGCGAAGATCGCCAGCGGGCCAATCTGGTCCAGGCCGGTGTGGTTCACCACTTGGGCGCCCAGCCACTGGCCGGCTTGTGTGCTGAGCAGGGCCGTGCCCAGGCTGATGCCCACACCGAACACGATGACCGTGCCCCAGGGAATGCGGGATTGCACATCCTTCCATGTCATGATGCCCACCCGCGGCAGCATCAGCAGGACCAGGCCGGCGTATGTCGTGGTGGTGGTGTCCAGGTTGTGCAGCTTGTTTTCCGTGGCCCAGGCCAGCAGCAGCAGGATGGAAACACCCATCAGGCGCTTTTGCGCACTGGTGGTCGGGCCCAGCGCTCGCAGCGAATCCTGCACTGCCTTGTCGCCGCCGGGTACCTGATCGGTTTCGGGCGGCAGCAGCTTGAGCACTACGACCAGCAAAACCAGCGACATCAGCACTGACCACGGCGCGCCAGCGATAAGCCAGTCGCCCCAACTGACGCGTTCGCCGAGGATTTGCTGCATGAAGCCGGCCGTCAGCAGGTTCTGTGCCGCTGCGGTCTGGATGCCGACGTTCCAGATGCTGGTGGCCTGGGCGACCACGATCATGATGCCGGCTGCGATATTGGAACGCTTGTCGACGCCAAAGGCCGCGATGACGCCCATCATGATGGGAACCACGCAGGCACTGCGCGCGGTCGCGCTGGGCACGACCAGGCTGAGGATGATGGTGACTGCGATGGCACCGATCAGAATGCGGCGGGTGCTGGTGCCTATGCGCGACAGCGTCACGAGCGCGATGCGGCGATCCAGCCCGGTATGGGTCATGGCGGCAGCAATGAAAAGGGCACCAGCCACCAGCGCCAGCGCACTGTTGGAAAAGCCCTGCAGCGCCATATTGATGGCCGACGATGTGCCGATCAGCGTATCCGGATCATTGATTTTCGGCGCAGTGCCCAGCAGCACCGCCATGAGCGCCGTGATCATGATGGCGCTGGCTTCGTACGACACCGCTTCGGTGATCCAGACCACCACGGCAAACACGAGGATGGCCAGCATGCGGTGCCCGGCAATGGGCAGGTCTGCCGGGGTCGGCAGCAACAGTACCGCGATCATCGCGATGATGCCGCCGATGAAGGCAATAGGCATGGGTTTGGGAGGGGCTTGGCCGGCGGTGGCGGCCGGGGGAGGGGCTGACGAGACGCTCATGCGACGGCTCCTTTTGCAACAGGGAAATGGGAATGAGTCCGGGGCAAGTGTACGCCGGGGCGGGGGCAGCGTCGCGTGCCGGATGTGACAGACATTTGGCCTGGATCATGGCGGATGGAGTTTCCTGCCGCCGTGTGCAGCCGTTTGTCGTGCCCGGCACAGGGCCTGGCAGGGCGCAGCGGCGGGCGGGCCTTGGGCAAGGCGGGGGAATCGCTCTACAATGTCTCTCTTGTGCATCATGGCGGCCAGCGGTCGCAGGCGCGCCGCGGCATGTTCGCCAGCGAGCATATTCCTGCTTCTTCCTGCTATCGGCCGCCTTGCTGTTCCGGCTGTTTTTTCTACTTCTGACTGCTTTCCTGCACCATGGCAACCATCCTTCAGCATATTCCCGTCGGCCAGAAGGTCGGCATCGCTTTCTCCGGCGGACTGGACACCAGCGCGGCACTGCACTGGATGCGCGCCAAGGGCGCCGTTCCTTACGCTTATACGGCCAACCTGGGCCAGCCCGATGAAACCGATTACGAAGACATCCCACGCCGCGCGATGCAGTATGGCGCCGAGGCTGCCCGCCTGATCGACTGCCGTGCCCAACTGGCCGCCGAGGGCGTGGCTGCACTGCAAGCCGGTGCTTTCCACATTTCGTCTGCCGGTGCTACGTATTTCAATACCACCCCCATTGGCCGCGCTGTGACCGGTACGATGCTGGTTGCCGCGATGAAGGAAGATGGCGTCAATATCTGGGGCGACGGCAGCACCTTCAAGGGCAACGATATCGAGCGTTTCTACCGTTATGGCCTGCTGACCAACCCGGCGCTGAAGATCTACAAGCCCTGGCTGGACCAGGACTTCATCGACGAGCTGGGCGGCCGCGCCGAAATGTCCGAGTACATGAATCAGGCTGGCTTCGCCTACAAGATGAGCGCCGAAAAAGCCTATTCGACCGATTCGAACATGTTGGGTGCTACCCACGAAGCAAAGGATCTGGAGCACCTGGATACCGGTATCCATATCGTCCAGCCGATCATGGGCGTGGCGTTCTGGCGCGACGAAGTCGTGATCAAGCGTGAGGAAGTGACGATCCGCTTTGAGGAAGGCGTGCCGGTGGCGATTAACGGCGAAACCTTCGGCGACCTGGTGGAACTGATCCTGGAAGCCAACCGCATCGGCGGCCGCCATGGCCTGGGCATGAGCGACCAGATCGAGAACCGCATCATCGAAGCCAAGAGCCGCGGCATCTACGAGGCACCGGGGCTGGCGCTGCTGTTCATCGCCTATGAGCGCCTGGTGAACGGTATTCACAACGAAGACACCATCGAACAGTACCGTGAAAACGGCCGTCGCTTGGGTCGTTTGCTGTACCAGGGCCGTTGGTTCGACCCGCAGGCCATCATGCTGCGCGAAGCCAGCCAACGCTGGGTGGCACGCGCCGTGACCGGTGAAGTGACGCTGGAACTGCGCCGTGGCAATGACTATTCCATCCTCAATACGGTCTCGCCCAACCTGACGTATCAGCCCGAGCGCCTGAGCATGGAAAAAGTGGAAGATGCGCCGTTCTCGCCGGCCGACCGTATCGGTCAACTGACGATGCGCAACCTGGACATCGTTGATACCCGCGACAAGCTCATGATCTACACGCAGTCCGGTCTGCTGCTGCCTGCCGGCGCCGGCGTGCCGCAACTGAAGGATGGCCGCGAGGAGTAACTTCCTGCGCTATCCATGCCGGATGCCCCGCTATGTAGTGGGGGCCGGCAGCGGTTGGGCTGAATGCCAAAAGCCTGCTTCCTTGTGGAAGCAGGCTTTTTTGTTGGGCGGCCGAACAGGGGAAATGGGGCCGGTTCCCGGCGTGGCAAGGTGGCGGAAAGTGGGGGGGCTTGCTGGTGGGAGCGGGCGACGGGGGGCGTTGTCCACTCATTGGCCGGTTAACGATGGGTGTAGTGATAGGCGAGTGGGCGTACGCATTTAACGACGCCGCAGACCGTTTGGCAGGCGTGCTGTTTTTGTCACCTCATGGCTGTGTTTTTATACAGTGATTGCCTATGATGGTGAGGTTGCCAGATCAGCAATTGCCATATTTTCTGATATGTCCAGTTGGCAATGATGAATGGAATTTCCCTGAAGTTCTCAGGTACTTGCGCTTTATCTACAGAATTTTCACAGGATCGCCATGTATTTTCCTTCCCTCTTGCCAAGCGTTTCGTGTTTTTTTCTGAAATCACCGGATCGGCCTTATCGGGCGACAGGATGGCGGGTAGATTGCAGCCATCAACGGCCTTTCCCCGCAGATGTGATGCACACGATTCTCATTATAGAAAAACTGCCTGTCGTGCGTCTTGGCGTGCGCAACCTCCTGGTCAATAGCGGCTTCCCGCACGAGATTATCGAGTCGGTCAGTCTCCAGGCGGTGCCTGCAGAGCTCAGCAACCCGGTGTCCCTGATCATCATTGATCCCGCACAGGCCAGCGAAAGCGGCGACCGCCTGGTTTACCGCATTCGGCGCCGTTTCCCCGGCGTGCCGGTGCTGTTTTTCTGCGGTCGGGATATCGACATCTATTCCCCGCTCGCTGTCCGGCTGGGAATCAGCGGCTTCATTGCCAAGGACGGTGATGAAGCCACGGTTGCCGCAGCGGTACGCATGGTCCTGGCCGGCATGCAGTGTTTCCCGGTACTGGACCCTGCGGCAGTTGAGCGGCCGCGCTACCACGACCTGTCCCGCTTGTCGGTGCGCGAGCTGGCGGTGCTGCGGCTGTTGCGCCAGGGAATGCGCAACAAGGAAGTATCGGGTCGGCTCTGCCTCAGCGAGAAAACCGTGAGCGCGCACAAGCAGAACTTGTTTCGCAAGCTGGGCGTGCGTTCCGTCCTGCAGATATCCATCGCGCCAGAAGAAGAAAACAACCAGCCCCTGCGTCTGGAAAACGTGGCGTCCGAACCCGCAGGGACACCGCAATCCTGAGAGCAGGCGGAGTTGAGGGCTGGCGTGCGATCGGGATGGACGGAAGCAGGCAGATGGACAACAGGCAGGCAGTGGGCAGTAGACCATACGCCAGGCAACTGTTAGGCGTCATACAGATAGGCAGCCAGGCCGTTGGCCAGACTGCTGCAGAGGCGTTCGGCAAGGCGTGGCAAGGGCTGTTCCGCGACAGGAACGCAGTCATTGCAATGATTTTTCTAATTTTTTTGTGTGGTGATCGCGACCGGCAAGGCAGCATGCATAATCAGTACCGGTCGCAAGCGGTGCCTACGACGCAAGCGGCCCGGCACTCGTATGGGTGCCGTTTTTTTGCCTGAAGTTTTTCCAGAAAGTCGGTCGCAATACGTAAATTCAGAGGGAAACGCCAGAAAAACGGCCAGGAAACCGCTTCGTTTTGGGTTGGTACGATGCTCTTTCTAGTTTCCGGTAAAATGCTCTGCTAAGCTTTCCGCTTTCACTTCATACTTCAGAAAAATAGGTTTTTCATGCAGCCTGTGGTTGAAACCCTCTCCGGCCTCGAGCGCCGTATTGATCTGGCCGTTACTGTGGCCGATATCGAAAAGGAAGTGCAGGCGCAAATCAAGCGTCTTGCCCGCACGGCCAAGCTGCCGGGCTTCCGTCCTGGCAAAGTGCCCCTGAACCTGCTTGAGCGCAGCCACGGCCCCAGCATCCGCTACGATGCCATCAATGCCGAAGTTGGCCGTGCATTCGAACAAGCCGTCCGCGCCGCTGAACTGCGCGTGGCTGGCCAGCCCACCCTCGAGCCCAAGGCCGAAGGCGAAGGCCAGGAAGGCGTGCTGGCGTTCAGCGCCACCTTCGAGGTCTATCCCGAAGTCAAGATTCCCGAGCTGGGTGCGCTGGAAATCAAGCGCACGCTGGCAGAAGTCGGCGACGCCGAAGTCGACCGCACCATTGAAGTGCTGCGCAAGCAGCGCGCGACCTACGAAGCTCGTGAAGACCGCGCTGCGGCTGACGACGACCGTGTCACGCTGGACTTCAGCGGCAGCATCGACGGCGAACTGTTCGAAGGCGGCCAAGCGACCGACTTCCCCTTCGTGCTGGGCCAGGGCCGCATGCTACCCGAGTTCGAAACCGCCGTGCGCGGCCTGAAGGCTGGCGAAACCAAGACCTTCCCGCTGGCCTTCCCGGAAGACTACCCGGGCAAGGAGGTGGCAGGCAAGACGGCAGAATTCACCATCACGGTGAAGGAAGTGGCTGAGCCCGTACTGCCGGAACTGAACGCCGAGTTCGCGACATCGCTGGGCCAGGCTGAAGGCGACGTCGCCAAGCTGCGCGAAGACATCCGCGTCAACCTGGAACGTGAAGTCAAGCTGCGCGCCCAGGGCCGCACCAAGTCCAGCGTGATGGACGCCCTGGTCGCTGCCGCCGAATTCGACGTGCCGAAGTCTCTGGTCAACCAGGATGCCCAAGGCCGTGTACAAGCTGCTCGCGAAGACCTGAAGCAACGAGGCGTGCCCAATGCTGATTCGCTCAACATTCCGGTCGAAGCGTTTGCCGACGAATCTGCACGCCGTGTCCGTCTGGGCCTGCTGGTGTCCGAACTGGTGAAGCAGGTTGGCCTGCAAGCCAAGCCGGAGCAGGTTCGTGCCCGCATCGAAGAGTTCGCCCAGAACTACGAGCAGCCTGCCCAGGTCGTTGCCTACTACCTGGCCGACAAGCAGCGCCGTGGTGAAATCGAAGCGGTGGTGGTCGAGGACAACGTGGTTGAACACATCCTGTCCCAAGCCAAGGTTACCGACGAAAACGTGTCTTTCGAGCAATTGATGGGAACAGCCTGACATGCAGCGATTTACCGATTTCTATGCGTCCATGTACGGCGGCTCGTCCGTCACGCCCACTGGGCTGGGCTACATCCCCATGGTCGTCGAGCAGTCCGGGCGCGGCGAGCGTTCGTACGACATCTATTCGCGCCTGCTGAAGGAGCGTCTGGTGTTTCTTGTCGGTCCCGTGAACGACAACAGCGCCAACCTGATCGTCGCCCAGTTGCTGTTCCTGGAATCGGAAAATCCTGACAAGGACATCTCCCTCTACATCAACTCGCCTGGCGGGTCGGTGTATGCCGGCATGGCCATCTTTGACACCATGCAGTTCGTCAAGCCTGATGTCTCCACGCTGTGCACTGGCCTGGCGGCCAGCATGGGTGCGTTCCTGCTGGCAGCGGGCAAGCGCGGCAAGCGCTTCTCGCTGCCCAATTCGCGCATCATGATCCACCAGCCCTCTGGTGGCGCGCAAGGCCAGGCTACCGATATCCAGATCCAGGCGCGTGAAATCCTCGACCTGCGTGGTCGCCTGAACCGCATTCTGGCTGACAACACGGGGCAACCCGTGGAGCGTATCGAGGTCGATACCGAGCGCGATAACTTCATGTCCGCAGAAGATGCTGCGGCCTATGGCTTGATCGACAAGGTATTGAGTACGCGGGAATGATTCTCGTCGTCCCGGTTGCCTGATGGCGGCCGGGACGCGGGCTGTGCCATGAAGGGCAGCCCGTCGCGAGACATGTTTAATATGGAGCCGAAGGCTCCCCCCGAGTGGTGTCGGAGAACGTCTGGCCATCGGGCCGGAGTTCTTCACTACCGATACAGAGTCCATGACTGATAAAAAAGACCTGCTTGATGCGCGCGCTCCGCGTTGCTCGTTCTGCAACAAGAGCCAGCATGAAGTCAAGAAGCTGATCAAGGGTGAGGGTTCGGTTTACATCTGCAACGAATGTATAGACCTTTCGCGTGACATCATCCGCGAGGAGTTGCAGCAGGAAGCCCGCCAGAATCAGCGCGATGAATTGCCGACGCCAGCGGAAATCAAGACATTCATGGACCAATATGTCATTGGCCAGGATGCGCCCAAGCGCATGCTGGCAGTGGCGGTCTATAACCACTACAAGCGCATTCGTCACCGCGACCATCTTGAAGATGGCGGCGTGGAACTGGCGAAGAGCAATATTTTGCTGATCGGCCCGACCGGCTCGGGCAAGACCTTGCTGGCGCAGACGCTGGCACGTCAGCTCAATGTGCCGTTCGTGATGGCGGATGCCACCACGCTGACGGAAGCCGGCTATGTCGGGGAAGATGTCGAAAACATCATCCAGAAGCTGCTGCAGAGCTGCGACTACGATGTCGAAAAGGCGCAGCGTGCGATCGTCTATATCGACGAAATCGACAAGATTTCGCGCAAGGCCGATAACCCATCCATTACCCGCGACGTGTCGGGCGAAGGGGTGCAGCAGGCCTTGCTGAAATTGATCGAAGGCACCGTGGCTTCCGTGCCGCCGCAAGGTGGACGCAAGCATCCCAACCAGGATTTCGTGCAGGTCGACACCACCAATATCCTGTTCATCGTCGGCGGTGCCTTCGATGGCCTGGAAAAGGTGATCCGCAATCGCACCGAGAAGTCGGGCATCGGCTTCTCGGCGGACGTCAAACAGAAGTCCGAGCGTTCGGTGGGCGAAGTGTTCACTGAGGTGGAACCGGAAGACCTCGTCAAGTTCGGCCTGATTCCTGAATTGGTCGGCCGCCTGCCGGTGGTTGCCACGCTGCAGGAACTGGACGAAACGGCGCTGGTACGCATTCTGACCGAGCCGCGCAATGCCATCGTGAAACAGTTCCAGAAGCTCTTCGAGATGGAAGAGGTCGAGCTGGAGCTTTCCCCTGAGGCCGTGCATGCGGTGGCGCGCAAGGCGCTCAAGCGCAAGACGGGTGCTCGTGGCCTGCGCTCCATCCTGGAATCGGCATTGCTGGACACCATGTACCAGCTGCCCAGCGACCCCAGCATTCACAAGGTTTTCGTGGATGCCGACGTCATCGAAAAAGGGGCCGAGCCCCGTTTCTTCCGCGAGGAAGGAAATCTGCGCCGTTCGGTTGGAAACGCCGCCTGAGAGTGTCGATAGGGCATGAAAACCCTCTACTTCGGAGGGTTTTCATGAAAATTCAGGCCACCGGGCTTGTATTTTCCGATATCGTCTCCATCTCTGACTCATCACAGGAAGCAGGCGGCAGCGCGCCGTCGTCCCATACGCTTCCCGAACTACAGTTTCTCTCCGAGGAAGCCTAATCATGTCAGTCAGCCGGGCCTTGCCTTCAGAACCCGTTGAATTGCCGCTGCTGCCTCTGCGCGACGTCGTGGTTTTCCCACACATGGTCATTCCATTGTTTGTGGGGCGCCCGCGCTCGATACAGGCGTTGGAAGCGGCAATGGAATCCGGAAAGAGCATCATGCTGGTGGCGCAGAAATCTGCCAGCAAGGATGACCCTACGCCGGAAGATGTCTATGAAATCGGATGTATTGCGAGCATTCTGCAGATGCTGAAGCTGCCGGACGGCACCGTCAAGGTGCTGGTGGAAGGCACGCAGCGCGCTCGCATCGCCCAGATCACTGATGGTGAAGCCCACTTCACCTGCTCGGTCACGCCCATTGAGCCGGACACCCAGGCCAATGCGGAAACCGAAGCGCTGCGGCGTGCCGTTGTCAGCCAGTTCGAGCAGTACGTCAAGCTCAACAAGAAAATTCCGCCGGAAATCCTGACCTCGCTGTCGGGGATCGACGAAGCGGGTCGGCTGGCGGATACCATTGCCGCCCACCTGCCGCTCAAGCTTGAGGAAAAGCAGCGCATGCTGGAGGTGTTCGGCACCACCGAGCGCCTGGAAACCCTGCTGAGCCAGCTGGAAACGGAAATCGACATTCTCCAGGTGGAGAAGCGTATCCGTGGCCGGGTCAAGAAGCAGATGGAAAAGAGCCAGCGCGACTACTATCTGAATGAGCAGGTCAAGGCCATTCAGAAGGAGCTGGGCGAGGGCGAGGAAGGCGCTGATCTCGAAGAACTCGAGAAAAAGATCGCCGCCGCGCAAATGCCCAAGGAAGCGCGCAAGAAAGCCGATGCCGAGCTCAAGAAACTCAAACTGATGTCGCCCATGTCGGCAGAAGCCACGGTGGTGCGCACCTATATCGACACGCTGATCGGCTTGCCGTGGCGCAAGAAGAGCCGCGTCAACAATTCGCTGGACAACGCCGAGCGCGTGCTCGACGGCGACCACTACGGCCTGGAGAAGGTCAAGGAACGCATCCTGGAGCACCTGGCGGTGCAACAGCGCGTGGACAAGGTCAAGGCGCCCATCCTGTGCCTGGTCGGTCCTCCCGGGGTGGGTAAAACGTCGTTGGGCCAGTCCATTGCCAAGGCAACGAACCGCAAGTTCGTGCGCATGGCCCTGGGTGGCGTGCGCGACGAGGCCGAGATTCGGGGCCACCGCCGTACCTACATCGGCTCCATGCCTGGCAAGATCCTGCAGAACATGGGCAAGGTCGGCGTGCGCAATCCACTGTTCCTGCTCGACGAAATCGACAAGCTCGGCATGGATTTCCGTGGCGACCCTGCGTCGGCCCTGCTGGAAGTGCTGGACCCGGAACAGAACCATACCTTCCAGGACCACTACGTTGAGGTCGACTTCGATTTGTCGGATGTGATGTTCGTTGCCACCAGCAACACGCTGAACATACCGCCTGCGCTGCTGGACCGCATGGAAGTGATCCGCCTCTCTGGCTATACCGAAGAGGAAAAGATCCGTATCGCCCGCGAGCATCTGCTGCCCAAGCTGATGAAGAACAATGGCGTGCGCGATGGCGAATTGCAGGTCGAGGATGATGCGCTGCGCGACATCGTGCGCTATTACACGCGTGAAGCCGGTGTTCGGTCACTCGAGCGCGAAGTCGGCAAGATCTGCCGCAAGGTGATCCGCCAGCTGATCAAGCGAGTCGAAGACAAGGCTCCGGATGCACCCAAGGTTGTTGTGGTCGATAGTTCGAATCTGGCCGATTACCTGGGCGTGCGCCGTTACAGCTTTGGCGTCGCGGAAAAGGAAAACCAGATCGGTCAGGTGACCGGGCTGGCCTGGACGGAAGTGGGGGGCGACCTGCTCACCATCGAAGTTGCCGACATGCCGGGCAAGGGCGTCATCCAGCGCACGGGTTCGCTGGGCGATGTGATGAAGGAGTCGGTGGAGGCTGCCCGTAGCGTGGTACGTTCGCGCGCTCGCCGCCTGGGCTTTGCCGATACCGTGTTCGAGAAGCGTGACATGCACGTGCACGTTCCTGAAGGCGCCACGCCCAAGGATGGCCCGTCTGCAGGTATCGCCATCACCACGGCTATCGTGTCGGCCTTGTCGCACATTCCGGTGCGTGCCGATGTGGCCATGACGGGTGAAATCACTCTGCGTGGCGAAGTCCTGGCAATCGGCGGTCTGAAGGAAAAACTGCTGGCAGCCCATCGCGGCGGAATCAAGAAAGTCTTGATTCCCGAGGAAAACGTGAAGGATCTCACCGAGATTCCGGACAACGTGAAGAACCAGCTGGAGATTGTTCCGGTGCGTTGGATCGACGCGGTGCTGGAACATGCGCTCGAGCGCTTGCCGACACCTCTGCCCGAGGAAGAAGCCAAGCCGGAAGAGCCGGTGGTGGCCTCCGGTTCCAAACCGGGTGAACCTGGTGCGGTATTGAAGCACTGATGCAGGAAGGCAGGCGCATCACGCGCCTGACCGACAACCCCTGGATGCCTTGGCGGCGCCCAGGGGTTTTTTATTGCTGCACCGTCTTCGGGCAGGCTACCTGGCGATTGTCGATCAGGCAGGGATCAGGCCGGCAGCAGGGAATTTGTCGACGATGCGCGCTTGCCGCAGGCTATTGTTGTTGTAGGCAACCCTTGTTGCCTGTCCTTGGCGCTAACGGTGGCCATGCCGTAGCACAGTGGCTTTGGCGCCTCACTGTTTGATTGCCTCGAAGGTAATGATGACATCGGCGTCCGTGGGCCAGCGGCCGTGTGCATAGCCGCCTGAGACCGTGATGTCGCTGAAGCCGGCTGCCCGCAGCGCAGCCAGCATTTCGCGTACGCCCCACCAGCGCAGGCTGAAGGATTCCAGCTCGGTGGCCTGCAGCACGCCATCGTCCCAAGCTTCGTAGCGCAGCAGGTCTATGGAAACCTGGTTGATATGATTGGTGCTGAGACGGTCGCAGGTCAGTGTGAGCTGTTGCCTGGGCGCTGGTTGCCAGGCCCGCAACGAATGGCCACCGGCCTGGATGGCATGAGCCGGATCCAAGTCGAGAATCAGGCGTCCCCGGGTTTGAAGGTGCTGGAAGCAGCGCGCCAGCACGGCAGAGGCTGCGTCGTAATCGGTGATGAGCTGGAATGAACCGGCTGGGATGACGATGGCTGCGAAGGATTGCTCGTACTGGAAGTGTTCGAAGGTCTGGCAGCTGACCGGGGCCGCCAGGCCGCGCAGCGCACATTCCGATTGGCACAGGGCCAGCATCTCTGCGGATGCGTCGAAGCCGTGCACATCCAGCCCGGCTTGCAATAGCGGAATGAGGATGCGGCCATTGCCGGCAGCAGGTTCGAGGATGGGGCCGGGGCAATGTTGCAGGCGTTCCAGGTAGAACTCGACATCGCCGAAAGAATGGCCGATGGGTTTGTCCAGGTGGTAAACCTGCGAGGCCAGGCGGCCATAGCGGTTATTTTGTTCAGGCATGGATGAATGTGGCTTGCACGTTGATGGCGTTGAGAAGACGGAATATATCAGCTTGATGCCAGCGATGTTGCGCCAGCCCGGCGCTGCAGCAATGCGAAAAGCAGGGTTATGCAGGAAAGCCATGGCAATGTCTGGCAATATCGGCGGATTTCTGTCTTCATTGCCGGGGAGGTTTCATGGGTGTGCGCGCAGGGTCGGTATCCGCGTGGGTGGCGGGTTTTCTGGCGGTACTGATTTCATATGCAGGGCCGTTGCTGATTTTCATACAGGCCGCGCATGTCGGGAATATCCCGCCGGATATGCTGGCATCCTGGATATGGGCCATTTCGATAGGCGCCGGTGTCAGTGGCTTGCTGTTGAGCTGGTGGCTGAAGATTCCGGTGATCACGGCATGGTCGGCGCCAGGCACGGCTTTGCTGATTACCCTGTTTCCCGAGATATCCATGGCCCAGGTTGTCGGCGCATATATTCTGGCCGCGTTGCTGGTGCTGCTGGTCGGCGTGACGGGGTACTTCGACAAATTGGTACGCGCCATTCCCCGAGGTATTGCCGCTGGCATGATGGCAGGGATCCTGTTTCAGTTCGGTACCCAGGCATTTGCTGCTGCGGGCAGAATGCCAGCGCTGGTGTTTGCCATGCTGGGAGCCTATTTCGTCTGTCGTCGACTGTGCCCGCGCTACACGGTAGTGGCTGTTGCCTTGACAGGCTTCGCCATGGCGCTGGTGCAGCAGCTGACTGATTTCTCAGGCCTGGCGCTGTCCTGGACCCAGCCGATTTTCGTGATGCCGCAGTTTGACTGGGTGTCGTTTTTCAGCCTGGCCTTGCCGCTGACGATCGTAAGCCTGACGGGCCAGTTTCTGCCAGGCATGGCGGTGATGCAGCTGTCGGGCTATCAGATGCCCGCGCGGCCAGTCATTATGGTGACAGGCCTGGCATCGTTTGCGACGGCTTTCTTTGGCGGCGTGACGATCGTCCTGTCGGCCATCACCGCTGCGCTGTGTACCGGCAAGGACGCCCATCCGGAGAAGGACAAGCGTTATATCGCCGGGATTGCCAATGGCGTCTTCTACCTGGTCGGCGGAACCTTCGCTGGCACAATCGTTCTGCTGTTCAAGGCGGTTCCGGCCGAGTTGGTCGCCATTCTGGCCGGCTTGGCGCTGATTGGCGCCATTGTTTCCAATATGACCCTGGTGGTGGAGGATGCTGCCCACCGTGAAGCCTCAACCATTACTTTCCTGGCGACAGCCTCGGGCATGGCGCTATGGGGTTTCGGCTCGGCTTTCTGGGGGATCGTGATCGGTATGCTGGCCCATGGCCTCATGAGCTGGCGCAAGCATGCGAACGCGTGAAGAGGCAACGGCGGCGCCAGGTCTTTGCCGGGCAGATGCCGCCTCCTGCTGAAGCCTGGCGGTTGAACGGCATGGCTTCAGTGCCAGGGTATTCGTGCCAGGGTGTCAGCGCGACAGGGTCAGTGCAGCGCCTGGGCGCGGATCAGGCCGATGGCGATGCCTTCCAGGGCGAAGTGCTGGCCAGGCTTGATTTCGATGACCGGGTAATCCGGATTTTCCGGCAGCAGGCGCAAGCCCTGGCGATCCTGGCTGAGCCGCTTGACGGTGACTTCATCGTCGATACGCGCGACGACGATTTGCCCGTTGCGGGCTTCGCTGGCCTTGCGTACGGCCAACAGGTCGCCTTCCAGGATACCGGCATCGCGCATGCTCATGCCGCGCACCTTGAGGAAATAATCCGGCCGCGCGCTGAACAGCGCGGTATCCACGCGTACCTCACGCTCAATGTGTTCCGCCGCCAGGATAGGGCTGCCGGCGGCGACCCGGCCAACCAGCGGTACCAGCGCGGATTCGAAATCCGTATGCTGCGCCTGCAGGGCGGGCGATTCTTCGGCCTGCGACAGGCGGATGCCGCGCGAGGTGCCAGGCGTCAGGATGATGGCCCCTTTGCGGGCCAGTGCTTTCAGGTGGTCTTCCGCGGCATTGGGCGAGCGGAATCCTAGTGCCTGCGCAATTTCGGCGCGCGTGGGCGGGAAGCCCGTGCCTTCCAGCGACTGGCGGATGAAATCGAGGATCTGTTGCTGGCGCGCGGTGAGCTTGATGGTCATGATTTTGGCTGTATGGACATACAGGGCCAATTTTGTCGGACTTGCGTCCGGAAATCAAGCATTGGTGAGGCTTTGCGGCCTTTTTTTGGTGTTTTGAAGCGTTTTCCCGGGTTTTCCCGGCGGCATGCGGTTTTGTCGATGCGGTGGGCTGGCCTGCCAGCTTGCCGGAAAGGCCAGCCCACCGCCGGTCAAGCGGCTCAGCGCATGTCCGGCTCAGCCAGGATGAGGTAGTCATGGCCGTGCCGCAGTCCTTGTTCTTGCGAGCATAGCGCATGCGCCCTGGCGCGCAGATCCTGCACATGCTCCATCAGCGACAGCGCCAGCTGGCGGTCCCGCAGACGCCCCAGGCGCTGGGTGCACATATCGAGCTGGCTGTCGATGAAGCGGGGGCCGTAGCGTATCGGATAGCGCCGCACATCCAGCGTACGGAAGCCCGAACTGCGCAATTGGCGCAAGACCCATTCCAGCGGATATTCCCGATAGGGGGTTTCTCCGGCAAGCAACAGGCAGGCATCGCGCAGACGGCCGATTGCAGTGACGATGGCGCCTGCCGGGTCATCGGGGAAACGGCTGACATAGGGTTCCAGGCCAATGACATAAAGCCGCCGCCTGACTAGCGGGCGCAGTCTTGCGAAGAGCCTGTCTTGCCAATAGGGGGCAAATCCTTCTATCGCGCCCAGCAGATAGTCGGCCAAGACGGTGTCATAGCGCTCTCCATGCAGCAGCTCGGCGTCCATCCAGTTGCCCAAAACCAGGCGGTCCTGGGCGCGCAGCCGGTCCCCAGCATGCTGGCGTACCGTTTCCAGCATGGCCGGAGAGCCGGTCACCGCGGTCCAGGCCTCGGTTTCCTGGCCCAATAGCCAGGATAGCGAAGCGCGGCCGGTCCCTGCATCGAGGAAGTGGCCCCAGGGTTGTCCTGCCTGAAACTGCGCGACTTCCTCGTAGAGCGAGGCGCTGCCCGCTCCGGCAGGGGCGGGCGTGGCGGATGCCTGGCTCAAAATTCGACCCCGACCCCGGCTATGACGCTGCGGCCTTGAATCGGCGCGGCGCGTGAGATGAACGAGACATGGTTGTAGGCGACCCGGTCCAGCAGGTTGTTGCCCTGCAGGTAGAGCCGGTAGCGCGCACCGTCGAGCTTGCCGCTGTATGACAGGCCGGCGTTGACCATGTTGTACCCCGGCGTATCTTCCTCATAGCTGGCGATCTTGTTCTGGCTGAAGACCCGGTAGTATTCAAGGAAGCCATGCCATTGCTGCCAGGCGGTGTTGGCCCGCAGCCCCAGCCGGGCAGCGGGGATACGCGGCAGGTTGGCGTGCGGGTCGCGCAGTTTGCCGCGAACGTAGTCGCCAAAGATCGTGGTGCTGAAGGCCTTGCTGTATTGATAGGTGGCTTCAGCTTCCAGACCGGTGAAGCTGGCATCGCGCTGGGTATATTCGATCAGGCGGAAGTCTTCGAACTGATCCAGGGTTTCGGCATAGATGTAACCATCGACCCGGCTATGATAGGCGTTCAGCGCAAAGCTCAGGTCGCCTTCGTCCTTGCGCAAGCCCAGTTCCACGGTATTGGCGGTTTCCCGGCCGAGATCGGTATTGCCGCGCTCATAGGTGTTGGTGGCCAGGTGCACGCCCTTGGCGTAGGTTTCCTGTGCGTTGGCCAGGCGCTGCGAGCGCGAGAACGAGACAGTGGCGGCGTAGCCGGGGGTGAAGTCCCAGATGGCTGCGGCCGACAGCGAGTTCGCATGCCCGCTCTTGCGCGGCTGGGTGCCGGCGGTGGGGGTCATGCGCTGCCATTCCTGGCGGGCACCCACTTCGAAGCGCCAGTCTTCATGGCGATATTCTTCCAGTAGGAACAGGCCGGTGCTGCTGGTGCGGGTACGCGGCACGAAGCTTTCCAGGCCGCTGGATTCGAAATGCGATCTGGCGGTCTGCAGGCCGACAACACCATGCCAGCGGCCCAGGGGTTGATGCTGCAATTCGAGTCGCAGGTCGCGCCCGTGGTTGGTGAAGGTTGTCGCAACCTCACCCGCATCGCGTTCATCATGGCGATAGTCGGTGTGACTGGCTCTCAGGCGCAAGCGGTCGAAGCCAGGCAGCGGGTCCCTTAATTCGCCGCGCAGGTCGACACGTTCGCTGCGCAAGTGCGCAGTGGCGGAATGGCCGCCTTCGCCGTGGTCGTGCGAGTGCTCATGATCGTGATCGTTGTCGTGGCTGTGGCTGCCGCAATGCAGGGTGGAACCGTGAGGATGGCAGCTTTCGTACTCGTGGCTGTGCCCGGGCAGGCCGTAGTCATCTTCGCGGTAGGAATAGGCCAGGCCCAGATAGCCGCGGTCACCGATGAATGAGAACCCCAGGCTGCCTTGCGTACTGTCGGTGTTGGAATCGGCCACTTTGCTGAAATCCTGGCCGGGTACCCGGTAGTCGTCCGAGCGCAGACGAGAGCCTTCCACATGCAGGGCCACATTGCCTTCACCTGCCGTGACGGCAAAGGCGCCGGCACGCTCGTTCGAGCCGGTCGCACCGCGTAGCTGCAACTGGCCGCTCAGGCCGTTGTCGGGAATGCGGGTAGGGATCTTGTCGTCCACGACATTGACAACGCCGCCGATGGCGCTGCCGCCGTAGAGCAGGGCGGCTGGGCCGCGCAGGACTTCCACGCGCCGCGCCAGCAGCGGGTCTACCGTAACAATATGGTCGGGCGACACCGATGAGGCATCGAAGATGTCCGCGCCGTCCGACAGCACTTTGACGCGTGGCGCGGTTTGCCCGCGTATCACCGGCCGGGTGGCGCCGTTGCCGAAGCTGTCTGAATTGATGCCGGGCAGATGGTCCAGGGTCAGGCCCAGCGTGCCGCGGCGGTGCCAGGCCAGGTCTTCGTCCTGCAGGACGGTGCTGGTCTGGGCCAGATTGCCCTGTTCGCGTTGCAGGGCATCGGCGGTAATGACGACGGGGGCGAGTTGGGTGACATCTGCGGTTGCAGCTTGCGCATGCAGGATGGCAGGGCTGCCGAATAAGACGGCTGCCAGTGCAGCATGCAGGGGGCGTGGCCGGAGAAACATGGGAGGCGCTTTCCTTGTGTTGAAAATAGGGACGTAAAACAGCAATTATTAATGATATAACATTGCAAATGTATTTGGGAAACTGGCAAGTGCATGATTTTGCGCGGCAGGGGCGGCTGGCTATGGGGGCCACGCCTGGCATGCGGCGGCAGGACAAGGGAGCAGGGGGGGGCGGACGCACAGGCGGTGGCAACTGTGGCAAGCCTGCATCATGCTTGTGAAGGATAGTTGTTTTCATTATCATCGCTGCTTTTGGCGGATGCGGCTTGTGCTGATTCAACGGGCCGCTTCCTGACATCATTTGCCGCCGGCTTGCCCCGGCCCCTGATCCCCATGCCAAGCCTGGCGCAGGTCGTCGAAGAATTGACGGGCGCCTACACTGAACTGAAGCGTTATCTCGGCTGGAAGCTGAACGATTCGCACAAGGCCGCGGATATTGCCCAGGAAAGTTTCGAGCGCGTCTACCACCATGCCCTGAAGGGCAAGGTGGCGCGTCCTCGCGCCTTGCTGTTCAGCGCAGCACGCAACCTGATCATTGACCAGGGGCGCAGCGAACAGCGGGATCAGTGCCTGCTCGACGAGCTCGGGCAGCAAACCGCTGCCGATTCGGGGGTAGCCAGTGTGGAGCAACAGGTTTTGCACCGTAGGCAGTTGGAACGGGTGGCGGCGCGCCTGCAGCGCCTGCCCCGCAAGCGCAGGGAAGTATTCGTCCTGGCGCGCATATACGGTTACAGTTACGCCGAAATTGCTGCGCGCATGGATATTTCCGTTGACGCGGTGGAGAAACATATTGCGCGGGCAGCGCTGGATTGCTCCGATCTGATTGAGCAGGAAGGCGCGGCGTGCGCGCCACGCAAATGATGGATCACTGACCATGCATCGTTCCCATGTCGAATATGCTTTGACTTTGCTGGCCCGTACATCGGGCGGCATGGGCGAGCGTGCGCGCCTGGCTGAGCAGGAGCTGACGGGATGGCGCCAGGCGGCGCCGGAGCATGAATCGGCATTCCAGGAAGCCTGGCGGCGTTGGCAGGCGCTGGAGTCCATGGCCGGAGATTTGCGCCACCTGATTGCGGAGCCGCGCGCGGGCAAGTGCCGTTGGCGTAATTCGTGGCGCCTGCCTGTTTTCGGTGCTGCGTTTGCCAGCCTGCTGCTGGCCTGTGCCGGGTGGTATTACCTGGTGCCGGTTTACGCCCAGGATTTTGCGACGGCGCTGGCGCAGACCGGACGCTATGAATTGGCTGATGGCAGTACGCTGGAAATGAATGCAGCCAGCAGCGTGCAAGTCCGCTATTACCGCAATCGCCGCGAAGTGGACCTGCTGGCGGGCGAAGCGCGCTTTCACGTGCAATCCCAGGCCGGCAAGCCTTTCAGCGTGGCTGGCGGCAATGTGCGTGCAACCGTGCTGGGCACCGTATTTACGGTCGGCCATCGCGGCGCGGCCGCACAGGTGCAGGTCGAGGAAGGTATCGTGCGCGTTGACGAACGGCGCGCCTGGTGGCAGCCGGACCAGGCCGGCCCGGTCCTGCATGCAGGCCAGCAGGTACGCGGCGATGCCAGTGGACTGGCGCCGGTGCAGGCGCTTTCGGAAACCCAGGCAGCCGCGTGGCGGCGGGGGCTGGCCGTCTTTGACGATACGACCCTGGCCGACGCCGTGGCGCAGCTGCAGCCCTGGTCGGCAGTGCCCTTGCAATTGGCTGACGACCAGGCTGGCGAGCAGCGCATCACCGGCACGTTTCACCTGAATGATGTGGCAGGCATCATCGCCCTGTTGCCTCGCATCGCTGCGGTAGCGGTGGAACATCGTCAGTCGGGCGTGACGATTCGCAGTTTGCCGGGCCGCTGAGCCGTCGCGGGGGATCTCCGCCTGTTTATCGTCCCCCGAATTCCTTGTTTGAAATCCGCCAGGGGAATGAGCGCGGGGCGGGTGCCAGCCAGCCTGTCGATGGCGCCGGGAAATGCGCGAGTCGCAAATAAAAATAATTGTCGGGTTTATTTGTCCTGGTTCGTCTTCATCGTGATCGCCGTAATCACATAAGAAGTTACCGAGGACGATATGACCATGCGCACCCGCGCAAAAGGGCCTTGCACAGGCCCGCGCCAGCAGGATTCTTTCAGAAGCGAACAGAATGTTCTGACCATGCGTGCCAGCGTCGCTGCCGTTTTGGCCGCATGCATGCTATTTGCCCCCCTGGACCAGTCGCATGCCCAGTCAGGTGCAGCGCCAACACAGCTCGATCTGCCGGCACAACAATTGAGCGAAGCCATCAATGCGCTGGCCTCGCATAGCGGTGTGCAGATCGCCGCGCCTGCCGGGCTGCTGCGGCAACGCCAGGCGCCTGCGCTGTCCGGGCGCTATACCGTGCGCCAGGCGCTGGATGCCTTGCTGTCGGGCAGCGATCTGGAAGTCGAAGAGATAGGCGGGCGCTATGTGATCCGCCAGCGTGGCGCCAGGGCGAAGGCCCAGGATGTGACAACGCTGGAAACCGTGGAAGTGACGGGCCAGGTGCCGGAGCGCATGGCGGTCTATGACACGCCCGATTCCGTGGCTGTGGTGACGCGTGAGGAAATTGACCGTCTGCCGCCGCGCAACGTCTCCGATGTGCTGGCCGATATTCCTGGCGTGGCAACGTCGCAAAGCCGCCAGAACCCCGGTGTGGCGGTCAATATCCGGGGCCTGCAAGGCTTCGGGCGCGTCAACGTGATGATCGACGGCGCACGCCAGAACTACCAGCAAAGCGGCCACGGAGACAGTGGTTCGGTCTATCTGGATGCTGATCTGCTGGCTCGGGTCGAAGTGACCAAAGGGCCGGTAGCGGCGGCCGGCGGCGCCGGTATGATCGGCGGCATGGTCAATTTTCGTACATTGACCATCGACGATGTCGTGGAATCTGGCGAGCAGGTCGGCGGGCGCGTGAACCTGGTGACCGGCAGCAATGCCTACCACTTTTCCGGCAGTGCGGCCTTTGGCTGGCGCCTGAGCGATGAATTCGACCTGACGGCGGCAGTGTCCCGCAAAAGCGTGGGTTCTTTTCGCAAGGGGACCCGCAATACCTCGAAAAACTACGGCGACGCGGTCGTGACCGGTGGTGGAGACTGGAACGAGCAATATCACAACGAATTGATGCAGGCCCAGATGCAAGGCGTGAGCGGCATGACGGACCAGCGTCAGTGGTCTGGACTGGCCAAGCTGGGATGGCGCCCCAATGCCGATCATCGTTTCACGCTGGGCTATGTCGGTTTCAAGGCGGACTATGACGAAGGCGCGCTGGATGACGACATCAAATCGGCCCCTATCAATGCCAGCAACAAGCTGACTTCGGAAACGATCACTTTGCAGCATGAGTGGCAGCCGGTGAACCGCTGGTTCGATTGGCGCGCCAGCATGTACTTCACTACGACGGAAAATGATGCGGAACGCCAGGCCCAGCCTGCGATGAATGTCGCTTGGAGTCTCATGCATTTCGAGACCAATACCTTTGGCATGACAGCCGAGAATCGGGCGCGCTTCGGGCTTGGCGGCATGGATGTGACCTGGGCTGTAGGTGGTGAGTTCTACCGCGACTGGACGCGCCCGGGCGCCATTTCCCAGGAGACCGGCGCCAACCGGAGCGACCCGGAAATCATGGTCGGCGGCACGCCGCGCGGCCAGCGCACGGTGACCAGCGGCTTTACCAACCTGACGCTGGAACACGGCGACTGGCTGGAAGTCGGTGGCGGATTGCGCTACGACTGGTTCGGTCTCAAGGGCGATGGCCTGATGCGCGTCGACACGCTTTACAACGGCAACGGTTCGCGTCCGGAGTATTCCGCGCTTTATACGGAATTCGTCACCAGTCGCCATGACGGTGAGTTCGCGCCCAGCCTGCGCTTGGCCGTCAAACCGGTCGAGCGCGTGCAACTCTTCGCCAATTACGGCAGGGGGATACGGCCGCCTTCGATCACCGAATCGTTTCGCTATGGCGCCCACCCTGGTGCCGTGTCGTTTCCCTATTACCCCAACCCCAACCTGAACGCGGAACGTTCGCGCAACTGGGAGCTGGGCGCCAACATCAAGCTGGATGGCCTGCTGGTGGACGAGGATATGTTCCGCATCAAGGCGGCATGGTTCAACACCAAGGTGGATAACTACATGGTGCTGGCCAGCATTATGTCGCCGAGTTCGCTCAGTGCGCAAACCGGGGCGAATTCACCCATGTCCTTCATCAACCTGATGGATCCCTTCCGTACCCGTGGTCTGGAATTGCAAGCCGATTACGACGCCGGGCTGGTGTTTGCCTCGGCAGGTTTCACCCATTCTCTGATAGATACCGGCGATGGCCGCTATGACCCCTATCCGCTGGGCAGCCTGGTGGGCTTCCCGTCGACGACGCTGGGCAAGGGCGGTGGTGCGGATATCTGGTATCTGCTGCCGCCCAGCAAGAAGTTCACGTTCAGCGGTGGTGTACGCCTGTTCGGCCAGCGCCTGACACTGGGTGCACGCATGCGCCACGAAACACCGGCGAACAATACCAGCGCATTTTCCAGCAATGCGTACTCGCGCTCTTTCAATGTCTATGACGCCTGGGCGAGCTATGAAATCAGCAAGAACCTGACGGCCCGGGTGTCGGCAGAGAACCTGCTGAACGAAAACTATGCCGAGATGAATGGCATCAGCTACTGGATCGCTCCTGGCCGCACGGTCATGGGCTCGGTCAACTGGCGCTTCTGAGCTGCGTCCCGACTTCAACCGATTCGACGTGAAACCCATGAAAGCTAAACAAAAAAATATCCTGGCTCATTGCCGCCTCTCGGCGCTTGCCTCTTTCTGCCTGAGCGCATGGGCGGTTTCTGCCGGTGCGGCAGGGCTGCCTGCCGGAGATGCTTCCGCCGCGTCCAAGGTGATGGTGACGGAAATGACTTCCTTCCACTACACCGGTGCCAGTGAAACGGGCACCGAGGGCGCCAAGGGCTGGCCCAGCGTCAAGGACCCGTCTTCTCCACCGCTGTTTCTCAAGCACCCTTTGTCGCAGCGCCCCTTTCTGTTTGGCGGTTCATTCGGGCAGGCCTTGCGCGCCATCGGCAGTGTAGGGCTGTGGTGGATGCAGGCTTCGCCTGGTCACTACGAGCGCCTGGAAGTCGATGAGAACCGTGTTTACGGCCTGATTCCCGGAACGCCGGTACGCACCAGCGACGGCAGCATCATGGGCGTCATCGTCAGCATGTTTGCCGAGCAATACGATGCCAGTACCACGGTCGAGACGGCGCAGTATTCCCTGGCCGTGCGCAAGGGGGCCGTGTTCCGCACCGAATTCGATGGTACGCACCTGGTTCCTATCTCCAGTACGCAGGGCAAGCTGAACATGCCCAATGGCGCGCTGGTGGTGGACGCGCAGGACAATCTGTATGGCGCGGACATGGGCGAGCAGGGCCATGGCCGGATTTTCAAGGTCGACGCCAATGACAAGTTCTCAACCCTCTATGAGTTCCAGGCCGGGCCCAACGGCATGCGCCAGGTGCTCAACGACATCATCCTGGGCTCGGACGGCTGGATCTATGGCGTGACCGGCTACGATCGCGGCCTGCCCAATGCGCCGACAACACCGACTGCGCAGGATACCCCGACGGGGACCTTGTTCAAGCTCGACCCGTCCAATCCGGCGGGCAGCTTCCGCGTGTTGCACACCTTCCGCCTGAAGGAAGGCGAGATCAACGTGCAGTCCCACTCGGGCAACGAACGACTGCGTTATTACCCCAGTGGCGATCTGTACGTGCCGGGTACGGCAGGGGATGTGACGATCAGCACCAATGGCGTACAGGCCATGGTGGGCCTGTCGTCGCTGGTGGAGGGCAAGGATGGCCACATTTATGGCACGACCTCCATCAACCGCTGCCAGGTCTATGCCAAGTGGAAGGCGATCCTGACCGCCTATACCACGGTGTCTGCCGATAGCCCGTTGTGCGGTTACCGCTATCCGGGCAAGAACGTGCTGCCGGCGGAATCTTTCCCGCACTATGACGGCCAGGTGGCGCATGGCGCGGTCTATCGCATTCCGATGGATGCCAGCGATGAGGACGGTCGCTTCCAGATCCTGCATGAGTTCTCTGGCGACGATGGCAGCACGCCGCGTGGCCCGCTGGCGCTGGGCAAGGATGGCAATATCTATGGCACGACACTCAGCGGCGGCAGTAATCGCCTGTGGTCCTTTGCCACGGGCCTGCTGGACCATGCGCCAACCTGCGAAGACCTGGGCGTCGAAATCGACCGGGCCAAGTGCCGCGCCGTGGGCGCAGAAGAGTTCGCGGCAGGGACTGGCTATAAAACGGTTGCCTGGGCCGACCAGGGCCTGACCAATGGCACCCTGTTCCGCATCGTGACCAGCGCGCTGGCTCCGGATGCGAATGGCAAGGCCACCGCCAGTGGCTTCCAGAGCCTGCATTCCTTCAAATACGACGTTGATGGGTTCCGTCCGCTGGGCGTGCGTGCAGGCGAAGACGGCCGCCTGTATGGCGTGACCAGCCGTGGCGGTTCTGCATACACCAACAACCGTGGCGAGCAGAAGGACTATGACGACAATGGCGCCGTGTTCGTGGTGGACCTGGACGGCGACCTGCCTTCGGCTTCCATCACGTTGACGGTGAGTCCGCAGGAAATCGCCTCAGGCGCAAGCGCAACGCTGACCTGGACGTCCTGGCAGACGCGCGATTGTCTGGCCAGTTCATCGCAGGGCGACTGGACCGGTCCGCAGGAAACGTCGGGCAGCCTGGAACTGACGCCAGGCAACGGTACGCTGTATTACACCCTGCAATGCACCGATAGCGTCAAGGGAACGGCCGTATCCGCAGTCGTGCCGCTCTACGTCAATTCGCCCATCATCGGCAAGGACGGCAACAAGAACGAATTCGGCAATGGCGGCGGCAGCCTGCCTGCCGGTGTTCTGCTCTTGCTGGCGATTGCCGGCCTGGCCCGTCGCCGTCCCTGATGTGATGTCGCCGCTGGCTGCCTGCTGTCTAGGCAGCCAGCGGACCACTTGCACAGATGCAATTCCTTATCTGCAGGAACACCAAGATGTCCACATTTTCCTTTCCCCGCCGCGCGTTGAACACTCATGTGGCCACGGTGCTGGCCTTGTTGCTGTCGTCTGGCGCTGCTCAGGCATTCACGGAACAGGCGCAATTCGCGCCTAAGCCTTTGCTGGTCTTTTCTGGCCCGGCGAGCAATGGCGGCAATTTTCCAGGGGCAACACCCTTTACGCCTCCAATCTACATCGCAAGCCAGAATCGTTATGTCGGTATGACGCAGGAAGGTGGCGATACGTGGACGGGAGCCTGGAGCGCCATTTTCAATGGCGCGACTTTTTTCCAGGTTGGGGTCGATGGTGCTGGCTACCAGTACCAAACCCTGGGGGAGCGCATCGGGGTACAAAATACGCCTTTGCTCTACGATCCCAAGACGGGAGACATTTATGGTGGAGCAGAATCCGCCCTGGATGAGAACGGCTTGAATCCGGGCGGCGTATTGTTTGTGATCCGCGAAGGGCAAGTGCTTCCGCTGGTTAACCACGGTGATGAATTGTCGGCTAAGGATTTTCAGCCGCGCGGTCAGATGACTCAGGACAGCCAGGGCCGTTTGTTCCTGAATGGAGGCGGTGGGCTGGCGAACTGCTCAGCCACTAATGCCAACCGGAACAGCAAGAATATTCTTTACCATTTCAATCCTGGTGCGGCTCAGTTGCTGCAACCCTCTGCCAATTTGTGCGATTTTGTCGAGATCGTTCAGCGTCAGGTGGGAACGCGTCTTGCCACCTATTATCGCCAGCACAAGGGGGCTGTCCCGCAGATTCAGGTCTGGAGTGAGGCTGACCAGGCTCTCTATGCCTTGGCGAGCAATAGCGGCAGTGAAGAAAATGTTGAAGGTGTGCCGTCCAACGATAACAAGGGCAAGCCCATCAGTACGTTGATTCGCATCAGTGCTGCAGATCTGGGCAGCCGCTTGCAGCCGGATGATGGCGACAAGATCGAGGTCCTCCACAATTTTGCCAAGGCCAGAGACGGTGAGGCGCGTGCTGGCATGGATTATGTCTCCAGCATGATAGAAGTCGGCGACTGGCTGTATGGCACGACCTATTCGGCGACCCCGACGCTTTCGACGTCCGCGTTGGGTGGAACGCTGTGGCGGATTCACAAGCAGCAAGGCACCAGCAGTTTCGAAGTCGTGCACCGTTTTGGCGAAAGCGGCAATGGGGTCGAGGGGGATGGTTCCAATCCGGCCGGTCCACTGGTGCGTGCAGCGGATGGCAATATTTATGGCACGACCAGTTCCGATACACGTGAACTCAACAGCCAGCAGACCGAGGCGCTGGGTGCCGGCATTCTGTTCCGTATTACGACTCCGGAAGGTGATACGCCGGCCTACGAACCGCTGGCCTACTTCGATGTTGAGACTACAGGAGCCAGGCCGGCAGGGCTGGGCCTGGGCCCTATCAAAACGGACAGCGATGGTAAGCGGCACCAGACGCTGATTGGTGTGTCACGGTATGGCGGCAACGAGGGGGATACCATCACGACCCGTGAATCGGTGGATGGTTTTGGCACCTTGTTCCAGCTGGATGTCCCGGTGACGGACGCACTGCTGACGCGATTCGTGAGCAACGCCAGCTCGGCCCGGCCCGGTACTCGCCCGACGCTGCAATGGAGCAGTGAAGGCACGGAGCGTTGCGTGGCTGGCGGCGACTGGGAAGGAACGTATGGCGCCAGCGGTTCCTATCGCCTGCCTGCGCTCAACGAACTGCGTGACTATGTGTTTACGCTGCAATGCAGCGGTTACACCGGCCAGACGGAAACCAAGCGCCTGACGGTGAAGGTCATCGACGGCTCCGGCACCGGGGAAAGCGGCAATGGCGGTGGCGGTGCGCTGGCTGGTGGCCTGCTGGTAGCACTGGCGGCCTGGGCCGCGAGGCGCCAGGCCCGGCCGGCGGTTTAAAACAAGGTAAACCCGCGGCACCGCGACCGGCATCAGGATTTACACTAGGATTTCTTTCTGTGCTGGCAAGCTGGTGTTTGCTGGCCTTGTGGGCAGGATGGCAGTGGGGTCATCGACACTGGCCGCCATCCTGGCCGCCCTGGCGTAGAGCCATCGTGTTATTGATGCCGAGATCGGAGGTATTTTCATGAGCTTGCTGGATTCCTTGGGTTCCCTGGTCGGCGGCAGCAAGTCCGGCCCCGCCGCGCTGCTGCCGGTGTTGCTGGAACAACTGAAAAAATATCCGGGTGGCCTGGCCGGCCTGGTCGATAGTTTTCGCAAGGGCGGCCTGGGCGAGATCGTCGCGTCGTGGATAGGCAAGGGTAACAACCTGCCTGTTTCCATCGACCAGCTGCGCAATGTCTTGCCGGCATCACTGGTGGGTAGCCTGGCGCAGGAGTCCGGCCAGGACGACAATACCGTGCTGAGCCTGTTGAGCACGCTTTTGCCGGAAGTGGTCGACAAGGCGACGCCCGAGGGCGAAGTGAAGGAAGGCCAGGGCTTTGATGCCGCCGGCCTGCTGGGTTCTTTGTCTGGCTTGCTGGGCAAGTTCGGCTGATCCCGGGTTTCCGCCTGTATTGTGTCCGGCCAGCCTGTGCTGGCCAGATGGTTCCTTCTATCAAAACCCTGGCCTTCGGTGGCATGCCGATGGTCAGGGTTTTGTGTTTTCAGGCAGTGCCCGGTTGCAGGCCGGATGGCGCCTGTATGGACCGCTGACAGGACTGTCGGCAGCGGCGCTGCCAGCGACAGCCTGGCATGGCGACGCGGGGCGTTACAGCATTAGCTTATGCACGGCGCTGTCGCCGCAACATCGTCTGTTCCGTTTTACTATGCCGGGTAGTCAGCCTTCGGATCCTGGCCGTGAGCGGTGCAGGGCAGGGGGCTTTTCTGGCAGTTTCTTCATTCAGGAACACGACAAGAGATGAAATACCGCAAACTTGGACGCACCGATATCGACGTCAGCCTGATCGGTCTGGGTACCATGACCTGGGGCGAGCAGAACTCCGAGCAGGAAGCGCACGAACAGCTTGACTACGCACTGTCGCAGGGTGTCAATCTGATCGACGCTGCGGAAATGTATCCGGTGCCGCCCAAGCCGGAAACCCAGGGTCGAACTGAGGCGTACATCGGTTCCTGGTTGAAGCGCAGCGGCAAGCGTAGCGAAGTGGTGCTGGCGACCAAGGTGGTCGGCCCCTTGCGCCAGGCTCACCAAAAGGGCCATATCCGCGATGGCAAGACTTCCCTGGACCGAGCCAATATCACAGCTGCCATTGATACCAGCCTGAAGCGCCTGCAGACGGACTATGTGGACCTCTACCAATTGCACTGGCCGGATCGCAGCACGGCCACTTTCGGCCGTCTGGGCTATCCGTGGATCGAAGACGAATCGACCGTGCCTATCGAAGAAACGCTCTCCGTCCTGGCCGATCTGGTCAAGGCGGGCAAGGTACGTCATATCGGTGTTTCCAATGAAACCCCGTGGGGCGTGGCGCAATTCCTGCGTGCCTCGGAAAAGCTGGGCCTGCCGCGCATCGTCAGCATCCAGAATCCCTACAGCCTGTTGAACCGCACGTTTGAAACGGGGCTGTCCGAGTTCTCACATTACGAGCAGATCGGCTTGCTGGCTTATTCGCCGCTGGCGTTCGGGGTGCTGACCGGCAAGTATCTGAATGGCGCGCGTCCGGCAGATGGCCGTATCAGCCTGTACGAGCGGTTTGCGCGCTACAGCAACGAGCAGGCCCAGGCTGCAACGCGTGATTATGTCCATGCCGCGCGCCGCCGTGGCTTGTCACCCGCGCAAGTTGCGCTGGCGTTCATCAACAGCCGTCCGTTCGTGACCAGCAATCTGGTGGGGGCGACCAAGCTGGAACAGCTCAAGGAAAATATTGCGTCGGTGGACCTGGAGCTGGATGACGAACTGCTGGCTGAAATCGAACATATCCATCAACGCCAGCCTAATCCCGCGCCTTGACCACGGGCCTAAGCGCAAGCCTCGGCCTTCAGGCCGAGGTCAAGCGAGGCATTATCCATACGGCGCCGCAGGCGCCCCCGTATGGTGGCGGAGAAGCTCCGGCCCTCGGGCCGGAGTTCTTCAC